>ENA-ORSS01001330-ORSS01001330.1-human-gut-metagenome-genome-assembly--contig:-NODE-1330-length-25558-cov-5.947849_pt1 | contig 25558 bp, 19 predicted proteins | sample MGYA00241899_ERZ509162 | MGnify/ENA primary metagenome ERZ509162 (study PRJEB26280, sample SAMEA2338641) | human gut metagenome | biome: human gut; feature: human-associated habitat; material: faeces... | reverse complement strand
GCTGACCCACGCATGGCCGGGCAACGTGCGGGAGCTTCGGCAGAAAATCATGGGAACCGTGTTGCAGGCGCAGGAAGGCGTTGTCACGAAAGAGCATCTGGAACTTGCCGTGACCAAATCGACCTCTCCTGTCAGCTTCGCCCTGCGCAATGATGCGGAGGATAAGGAGCGGATATTGCGAGCATTGGAACAAGCAAATGGCAACCGGAGTGTCGCCGCAGCACTGCTCGGGATAGGCAGGACAACACTATACTACAAACTGGAAGAGTATGGACTTAAATATAAATTCAGGTAACCATAGTCCGTAATTCGCTGAATTTAGGTTATTACTACTATCAATGTGTAATTTTATCAACTATAAAGATACTGTCATCTTTGTATATAGAAAAGTAGTTTGGTAGCAATGAACCGCAAAACATTAAAATTAAGGCGGAAGCCAAGTTGCTACCTATTCTTACCTATTCTTAACTCTCTCATCTTAAATCATATGCAAATACTTATCGGATTTTTCGAAAAAAAGTAGTACTTTTACAAATCCAAAGAGAATGTAATAAAAAAATAAGAATATGATGTACGAGGCTGGTTCTTTATGGAATAAATGGGATTTACATATCCATACTGACGCATCAGATGGGAAAGGCTTTTGCCAAGACATATTAAAAGAAGCTGCAGCTAAAGAGCTCAAATGTATAGCAATTACAGATCATCACACAGTTGCTAATGTTGATTTTATGAAAGAATTAGCTGTGCCAATGAACATATCTGTTATTGCTGGCGTTGAATTTCGCACGGAATATGGAAAGGCTTCCGTTCATATGATCGGGCTTTTTCCTGATGAATATAACGGAGTAAAACTTGATGCTGAGTTTTTGAAAGAGAATGTGTTGAATCCGTTAGGGATAACTCGTACTAAGATGATACAAAAAGGTAAGGAATGCCTAAAGAAAGAGGGGTTGCCTGACGATTCATATTTTAAGGAAGGAATGTTTCAAGTTCAAGTAGATTTCAAACATGCCGCAAATCTTATTCATCAATATGGTGGCCTAGTGACTGTACATGCTGGTTCTAAACCTAATAGTATAGATGTGGAAATGAAACATGAGGGTAAGGCGGATAAGAATGTATCAATTGAAGATTCTCTAGGACCAGTAAAAGAAGAATTATTCAAAGGAGGATATATTGATATTTGTGATTTGACCAAACCGAAAGAGGCGACTTTTTATCAGAAAGTATTTAGAAAACCTTCTATTACGACATCAGATGCCCATGAAGTAAATGAAGTTGGTTCAAATGCTTGTTGGATAAAAGCAGACTTGACTTTTGAAGGATTAAGACAGATATTGGTAGAACCTGAGCGCATATCGTTCGATGAACCCAATATTTTAAATCGAATTAGAAAGAATCCTGATAAATTTATACACAGTTTAGAGGTGCGTCGTACATCCAATGCTACGATGTCAGAAATCTGGTTTAATAATATTCAGATACCGCTTAATCCTGGCTTAGTAGCAATTATCGGTAATAAAGGAAGTGGTAAAAGTGCGCTTACTGATATTATTGCATTATGTGCTGATACTTCTAATCAGAACTGGGCATTTCTTACCCCTACAAAGTTCAGAATGACAAAACCTTATAATCGTTCTAAACAGACGGAAGCGGTAATTCAATGGATAGATGGTTCACATTCTGCTATCAAGACATTGGATATGTCTTCAGATGCGACACAACCAGAACGGGTAAAGTATATACCTCAAAATTTTCTTGAAACACTTTGTACCACAGAAGACGACCACGAATTCGAAAGTGAACTAAAGAAGATAATATTTCAATATTTAGACCCTGCGCAAAGGTTCGGCTTTAATGACTTAGATAGTATAATAAATTATTTGACAAGAGAGAATAGTGCTTCATGTTATGAAATACAATCTCGTATCAAAGCTATCAATGCTGACATTATCGAAAAAGAAGCCATGCTTATTCCTACATATAAGAGTAAACTTGCGAATGAGCTAAAATATAAACAGGAGCAGTTGAGTAATGCACAGTCTGCTAAACCAAAAGAAGTGGCAAAACCTTCGTTAGAAGATAATCCTGATGCAAAAAAGGCAAAAGAAGACATTGAGCAGATTCAGGAAAATTGCAAACAAATTGCAGTTTCATTGCATAAGTTGTACGAAGAGCGAGAGATTATTGTCAAGGCAATACAAGATATTAATGCTAGTAAAGAACGTTTAGACCGCCTCAATTCTCAGATAGAGTCTGTAAAGCTAGAACTACAAAGCCTATATGAAAGAAATAATTTGAATATAGAATCTGTAATAAACATTTTGTATCATCCTGAAATAATAGAATCAAAAGTTGAAGAATTATCAAAACGTTTGGCTTTCTTAGATGAACAATTAGACGAAGCTAATACTGAAAGTTTGAATTGTCAGTATAAAAATGCGTTACAACAATTAGAGGATGCTAAGAAGCTGTTAAGTGCCCCAGAACTAGAATATCAAAAGTATCTAAAAGAGAAATTGGATTGGGAGAAAATGTTAGAAGATATAATTGGCACTTCAGAGAAGGATGGAACAATAAAAAATCTTCAAGCACGGATAGATTATATTGAACATCAGTTAACAGGAGAGCTTTCTACAAGGTTAGACCTCCGCAAACAGTATGTCAATGAATTGATGCAAAAGAAGCGTCAAGTCCTTGACACTTATAATAGTCTTTTCGCTCCCATAGTGAAATTCATTCAAGACTATCATGAGGAATTAAAAGATTATCCTATAGAATTTGATTCAACTTTTGCTATTAAGAATTTTGAAGAAAAATTGTTTGATTATGTCAGCCAGCAAGCTGCAGGTTCTTATTATGGGAAAGAACAAGGATTATCTAGAATAAAAGATAACATTGACAGTGTTGATGTATCTAGTGTTCAATCTATAGTGGATTTCGCTTGTCTTATTAATGATGATTTACTATTTGACAAGCGTGATGGTCAGAATATGGAGCGAATAGTTGAGGCTCAATTAAAAAAAGGTCATACGAAACAAGAACTATACGATTTTATATATGGAATGGATTATATGATTCCTTTTTTCCAATTAAAGATGAATAGTAAACCCCTATCTTCGCTATCACCAGGTGAGAGAGGAGCTTTACTTCTTTTACTGTATCTCTTCATTGACATGGATGATAAACCATTAATCATAGATCAGCCAGAAGAGAACCTTGATAATGAAAGTGTTTTCAAGTATTTAGTACACTTCATTAAGACTGCTAAGAAAAAACGTCAAATTATTATGGTTACACATAACCCTAATCTTGCCGTAGTGTGCGATGCTGATCAAATTATTCAAATGAAGATAGATAAACTAAAGGGTAATGAGGTTACTTATGTGTCCGGAGCAATAGAGAATCCAAAGATGAATAAAATAATTGTTGATATTCTTGAAGGTACATATCCTGCATTTCATAATAGGGATTGTAAATATTTTGATAAAACTGTGTGAATAAATCTATAAATTTGAATGTGTCTGTGTATAGGTACATTCAAATTTATGTCCCTCCCTTAGGAATAATTTGTATTAGACTATTATTTCTGCCTTGTTCTTACGATTTCTTTGATGTGATATCTATCAGTGGTAATTGCTGAATATTTATGGAATTTCTTTTACGAGGGTGTGTTTCTCAAGAAATAATATTATCTTTGCCTTTAGAAAAGGCGTTCTTTTGAATTACAGCAAAACGAAGTGAAATGCAGAATTTCGCTGGTTTCTAAATCGTTACCTATTAAGCCGTGTGGATTTGTAAGTGCTTGAATTTTAACAAGAAAGAAGAGTTGCTATGTCTTCTTGTATGAAATATTAAATTCTTTTTAATACCGCAAACATCTGCAATTTCTTTCAAATACGCATTAAGTTTCTGGTTACTGATAATAGGAAGCACCTTTCCGTTCGGCAATTTACCTTTGTACTTTTCCAATATCATTTTAGGAATATCCAGCAAAGGAACATTCACGTCTGTATTCGTTTTCTGACGCTTTGTAATTATCCACAAATTACCGTCAAAGGACTTGCGGATATTATCTTCCTTTAAATTAGCAACATCCACATAAGCCAAACCACTGAAACAGGAAAAGATAAAAACATCACGCACCTGTTCCAACCGTTCGGAAACCATCTTCTTTTTGAGGATGATTTTTATTTCATCCTCTGTCAAATACCCTCTATCCACTTTTTCCAAACGTATTTTATAGTTAGCGAACGGAGCACCTATCAGGATGCCGTTATTACGGGCTATCAAGATAATGCGTTTGAAGAACTGCATGAACTTGGCAGTCGTATTATAACCACATTTACAGGTGGTACGCAAATATAACTCGAAGTCTGTAATGAACATCGGGGTTATTTCCTTTATAGAAATATCCGACAGGTTATATTTGCTTTGGATGAATTCGGCAAGATGGCGGCGGGTCACTTCATATTTGCGATAAGTGGCAATCGTTTTGGATATGCCGACCAACTGTTTCACATCGTCATTGTGCTTTTGGAAAAGGTTAAGGATGGTATCGTGGTTTTCGCTATGCCCTAAAAATTCATTCTTCACCTTTTCGGCGGTAACATAATTGTCACGCCTTTGCAGTTCGTGATAGATGGTATTAAGGGATGCGTTTATATCATCCAGCAATCGGTTGATACGGGTAGCTTCCGCAGAACGTCCGGCGGCTTTGCCTGCCTTACCGTCCCAAAGTTTGGGTTGAACGTCCAGTTTGGAATTAAAACGGCTTGCCACACCACCAATCGTGATGCGGACAAAAATAGGGTAACTGCCATTGATTTTTTGCTTGTCCTTTTTCACAAAGAAAAGAACGGAAAATGTACTCTTCATAAACTCACTTTTTTAGGTTACAAAACTACGGTAATTAACTCAAAGTGAAGTTTATACAGGCTCGCCAAATAGCGACAGAAGTTCGCCAATTTCGGACTAAGTGTACCCCTTTTGGACTTTCAGTTGTCGGGGGTACGAGTTAGGTTACTAACTTTGTCTTTTAAGGGCTAAATGATGTCCGGTAGGGCAGACATAAGGGGATAAAAAAAGTCCCACAAATCGTTGAATTTGTGGGACTTGGCTGTTCATTGTCCGGTTTTGTCCGGTTAGTTCAGCGGAGAGACAGGGAACCTATCTTCCGCTATATCTAGCTGTATATCAAGCATTTGCAATTTGCATTTTCCCCGGTACACCGGATAATTAACCTTGTCTTTTATTTTACGAAAATCAGTATATTGCCTTGATTTTCACTGCAAATATAATGAGAATAATTGGATTCTCCAAATATTCGCAAAAACATAGGAGCCACTATCTCCACCCGATTGCTAGCATCTCAAAATTCGGCAGTGTATACATTATTTTAGTGGTGCGAATGCTCCTTTTCTTTTTGAACAAACTCACAATATTTTATTCTTATTATTAATACTTTATGATCGAGCAGAAAGAAAATAAAGTAGTTCCCCTTCTTACTTTCGTATTCCAACCTCACACGCCACGCATGCCGTCCGGCACATGACGGTTCTATATTTACTCACACATACAAAACCTGTTTATCTGCTATCTTTAGTCCATATCCACAAGATCTCCTGTAAAAGAAATAGCATTCGAAATTACAGTCATACCTAATCCCGCACCATGCAGTGCCTAGAACAATCCGGAAAACAATACTCCTTTGTGTATAACAGATTCGCTGCTAGCGATTTCACCCAGAAATTCGCAGACATCCATCGCTTCGGCATAATCTTCATATTCTTTGTATGAAGGATCGTTGTGCACCTTTGCCACATACTATGGATCATTCTGGTCGTACCTACACCTATGATACCGACCGATGCCATATCTATACGCCCCTTCTACCAAGTCTATCTTACGAATAGCTTCACATATCATATGTTAACGGTTGTTTTGAGCCTATTATCATCATATATCAAGAACAGAGTTTCGACTCCAAAAAATAAAAATGGCTATTTTGCCAATAATAGGAACGTGTTTGGGGCTATTTGCCATTTTTCAGAATATAACAGTGCTACATTCTTGATATTATTCCTATATTTGCCAATAACAGGAACATGTTTAATGCATTTTCGCCATTTTTAAGAACCTAATATTGACTTTATTATGGAATTATATCGTAGTATCATAGAGAATTTAAAGAACTGGAAAGCAAGTCCAGATCGAAAACCTTTGATTTTAAAAGGTGCTAGACAAACTGGTAAGACATGGATTTTGGAACATTTCGGACGTACAGAGTTTGAGCATGTTGCCAGTTTCAATTTTGACAAGGATGAATCGTTAAACGAAATATTCGAAAAGACTAAAGTACCCGAGCGTATTATATCTCAGTTGAAGTTGCATACGGACAGTCCGATTTTGCCTGGGAAAACTCTGATAATCTTCGATGAGATTCAGGAATGCAACAAAGCACTGAATGCTTTGAAGTATTTTTGCGAAGATGCACCTGAATATATAGTGGTTGCGGCAGGTTCGCTATTGGGGGTAACTTTATCCAAAGGGGATTCGTTTCCTGTGGGGAAAGTAGAATTTATGGATTTGTATCCTTTGACATTCAGGGAGTTTTTGAAAGTTAATGATGAGAAAATATATCAGTATATTGAAGAAATTTCAATGATTGAACCTCTTCCACAGATTGTGACAAACAAGCTGACTGAATATTATCGTCAATATCTTGTAGTAGGTGGGATGCCTGCCGCTGTGAAAGCTTTTATGGAAAATAAGGGCATGGAAGCAGTAAAACGTGAACAGCGTTTTATTTTGGATGCATATGCGCTTGATTTTTCCAAACATGCCGAAAGTAAGGATATTCCTCGTATTATGAATATATGGAATTCAATCCCTGGACAATTAGCTAAAGAGAACCGTAAATTCATCTACAAAATGGTTAAACCAGGTGCCAGGGCACGGGATTATGAAGATGCGCTGCTCTGGTTGGAGAGTGCCGGACTGATTCACCGCGTATTTTGTTGCTCAAAACCTTTTCTGCCGTTGAAAAGTTATGATGATCTTTCAGCCTTTAAAATATATCTTTCCGATATCGGATTATTAAGGGAACTGGCCGGATTGCCACCTGAAGCGATACTAAGTGGGAATGTAGTATATACTGAATTTAAAGGTGCATTAGCCGAGAATTATGTCCTTCAGTCATTGGTATGTCAAATTGAAGTATTGCCACGTTACTGGACCTCGCTGGGGAAAGCGGAAGTCGATTTTATCATTCAATTAAACATGGATATCATTCCTGCTGAAGTCAAATCTGAAACCCGTTTGGGAGGTAAAAGTTTATCTGTTTATGATGATAACTATCGTCCGGCCTATAAAATCAGATATTCATTGAATAATTTGAAAATGGATGGTAATCTGATTAATATACCGTTATATTTGGCTGATTGGACAGTAAAATTAGTGTCTATACAGTAATAAATAAAGAATCGGCAAGCAGGTTCATACCTCGCACCTACTTGCCGACTTTTCTGCACAAAAACATACAACACTTTTAATTAAGCTACCCTATTAAAGTAAAAATAGCTCTGTTATTGGTTTACACCTTGTAGAAGGACTGTATTACCTCAAGCTCCATACTCCGAAAGGGATGAAGCTTAGGCATTCGGCAGCTAATCTATTTTATTTTTCAAAATAGCCAAATCATCATTTAGCTTTTCATCAGTAATCTTAGCATAAAGTTGAGTGTTTTTATATTAGACCAGCCAAGAACCTTGGACAAACTCTCAATAAGCATACCGTTCGCCAAACAAATAGTTGTTGCCATCATATGTCGGGCGACGCGAAAAGTCAGGTTCTTATGAATATCACAAATATCAGTAATCTCTTTCAGATAAGCATTTACTTTTTGATTACTTGGTAAGAGATAATAATGGAAAGCTTAGGATAAGAAAAGCCGCCAAAAAACAAAAGTCATGTGCAATATTCCTATACTCCTCGCGGCAAGTGCCATTCTTGAAAAATATAAGGATGCGGCAGAGTGCACAAGCAAACTCGCCCGTATCATGCAATCAGCGAATGAATAACTATCTCAAAAAAAATGCTGAAATATGCGATATTCACGAGAAACTAAGTACACATATTGCCAGACATAGCTACGCCACAAGTATTAGCCTTACAAACGGTGTAAGTATGGAAAATCTAGCAAAAATACTGGGGCATACTGATACATCCATAACAAGAACACTTTGCACAGGTGCTGGACCAAAGTATTATGGAAGATATACAGAAAGTAAATAGCTACTTGTCGGAATTGGAAATAAAATGAATATTGATAAAAAATAAGAATTAATTTTTAAGGATTAGAATGATATTTAAAAGATTATCTGTAGCTTTGTGTAAATAATTAATAGTGGTTAATACCAAAGTTATATTACTAAATCAATTTACTATGCATACAGACTTGAAGCCCATAAATAAGGATGCAAGCAATCATGTTCTTACAAACCTAGAGAAGTTAGAGAAAAAGACAGCTGAAGAACGTCTAAAATTTATGGATGAAGATAGGTATGAAGAAATGATCACAAAGTGGGCATATTTTTGTTTGAAGGAAGATTCAAATAAGAAATATGAGGATGTCTTTCGATATGGTGGTAGTGGCGATGGTGGTATTGATGTTATTGCTTTCTATGATTTCAAAAATCAAATTTGCGACATTTATCAATGTAAACATTATAAAGATTCAATAGGTTATTCCGATATTAATAAAGAATTATGCAAATTCTTGTATAATACATTCATCGATTATATACCATTCCCTAAAACATACTATCTTGTTGCACCCCAAAATATAACGGGTCCTTTAGGAAGTTTGTTTAATGATCATGAAAAACTAAGGAATAGATTATGGGAAGATTGGGAAAAAAGTATAAAGAAAAAATTGGCAGTAAATATTACTAATGATGAGAACGATAAATTTAAGAAGCATGTAGATACATTTGATCTTTCAATAATAAAGCCCCTATCTCCAGACAAAATTATTGAAGGGTTAAGAAAAGAATATTGGTTATATTTCCAATATCTAGGAATTGATAGAACTTTGATACCAAGGATCCACGCTGAACCCCCTTCAACTGTAGCAGATTATGAATCTACTTATATCAACCATCTTGTGGATGCCTATTCAGATGCGAATAAATCGTCAATTACACAAATTAATCTCAATGATGAAAATATGGCTATGTATAAAGCACATTTCACAGCATCAAGAGAACAATTCTATTTGGCTGAATCAGCTGCAATGATAGGAAAAGAGATATGCTCTGGAGGAAATGATGAATACAGTGAAATTAAGGATAACATTGAAGAGCATGTTATTGATGAATACTACTCACAATACCATACTGATGGTTTTGAAAAAGTAAAAGCTGTAACAAAGAGTGCATCTCAATATCAGGTAGAAGAGATGAATTCCGTTAAACCAATTATTAGCTCAAGAGTATTAAAAGGTATGTGTTTTCAATTATCAAATGAGAATAAATTGATATGGGTAAAGAAAAAAATAAAATAGCAGTACTAAATAATCCGATAGAACATGCGATTAAGATTATAGTCGCTTTAAAATGTGCAATGACTCCATTGACACGTGACAGACTAGTGGCATATGAATATTTCGCTCTGCATCTAACTGACCTTAATAAAAATGCAGAAAGTCTATTTCCTCAAATTCCCTATCGAGCATGTACATACGTATGTAACCATACCGATATAACCATGGCTTTAGAGATTTTACTATCAAGAGATTTAATCAAGTATGCGATAAAGAATGATAGGCTATGTTATACATTGACTGAAGCCGGTATCTTATTTGAAGAATATTTGCAGAATGAATATAAACAGCGACTCACGATTATGATGGTTGAAGTTGTATCACTACTGAAAAACAAAAGTGATGCAGACATCCAAGAATATGTGGAGCAAAATATAGGGAAATGGGGTAGTGAATTTGAGCGAGAGTATATATTAATTAAAGATGTCAATCATGGATAATAAAGGATTCTATATAAAAGCGATTCTTGCTACCGGAACAAAAGTTCAGGACTCACGTGTTGATTTCAACAAAGGTTGTAATTTGATTCACGGACAATCAGATACAGGCAAAAGTGTTGTCTTTTCGATTATTCAATATCTATTGGGACAAGAAGATCCTCCCAAAGAAGCAACTGAAGGAAAGGAATATGATACATTTTATATGCAAATATGTATGTATTTTAATGATGAGGATGTCTATACCATACAGCGTAAACTGACGGATAAAACAAAAGTTTATGTAAAACATTGTAGTATAGACCAGATTCATGACATGCATATCAAGCAAGAAATATACAGTGTGAAATCAAGTGAAAAACCATCATCATACTCTTCCTTCCTATTAAAACTATGCGGTTTTGACAATACCATAAAGATAAAACAAAAAGATAGTAAATTCTCTAATTTGTATTATACACAGCTAAGACACCTGCTCATGTTGGGGGAGCAAAGAATTGTTGATGACAGGTCTATTTTCTTACCTTCAGGAATACCTAGTGATGTTACAAAAGAGAAAAGTGTTATCAGTTATTTATACTCTGGTGAAGGAGATCCTGAAATTGATGGATTAGAAGACAAAAAGTTGCGTAAAGCCAGAATTACAGGTAAAATAGAATATGTACAAGAGGAAATAAAACGACTGGATCAAACTATCGAAGATATAGGAGACGTTTCATTTGCAGGATTAGAGGAAGCCTTAAATGTGAATAAAATAAAGAGTGAAATTAAGAATGCCGCTCAAAGGCTAGACATACTGTACAAACAAAAACATACTAAAAATGAAGAGTTAGACAAATGGCAATCAAAAATTTTATTTGAGCAAGAGTTATATAATAGATTGTTACTATTAAAATCTCATTATGAATTAGATATAGAAAGATATAAAGGAATTGAAGAAGCACGTGAACTTCTATCAATCCTGACATACAGAGAATGTCCTAAATGTCATACTAAACTGCAAACAGACTCGTTTGATTTAGAAGATGAACAATTTATTGCTGCTATAGAGCAAGAATCTTTTTCCGACCAGTGCAAGTTGAGAAGTTTGAATGAGTACATTAAAGAGAAAAAAGCATATTTAAAAAAATGTAAAGAAAAAATCGATAAACTTGAAATAGAAAACATTTCTATTAATAACCAGATTTCCGAAACAGAACCCAGGCTCACATCCTTTAGGGATTTATTAAAAAGAATTGAATTAAATTGGGAAAAAAAGACGAGATTAAAACATCTTGAAGAAGATTCATTCAGATTAACCAAAGAGTTGAGTGAACTAAAAAAATCATTGACAAATAAGCAGGTATTAACCATTCCGTCACGTAATAAACTACCGGCAAAAGAATTCTATGATACCGTAAAGGAGAAAATGGTGGCATGGAATCTTGAAAATCATGAAACAATAGTGATGAATCTGGATGATTTTGACTTTACACTTGGCGGTAAACGTCGTATTACTTGTGGTAAAGGCTATAGAGGTATTACTGCTACAGCAATCATGATGTCATTGGTAGAGGATTGTATTTATAGAAATGTACCTTTTACTCGGTTACTTGTGACTGATTCGCCAATCACAGCTCACTTTGGTAAAGAGGATAAAAAAACAGATGCAGATGATTTAGAAGAAAACGTTCAACGTTCTTTCTTTCAATATATGGAAGATAAAAACTGGAACTATCAATTAATCATGATGGACAATAAGCATCCATATACAGACCAGAAAAAGATAATGAAGAATATTCATTTTATTGAATTTTCAGAAACCGGTAGAAAGGGGTTTTATGTAGGAAAAAGGAAAGAATAAACAAATTTAGAATTTAATATAAATTTCCTGCATAAAACATGCAAGAAAGTAATATTAAGTCAGTTTTTTATTCTAAACTCATTTCATCAAATATAATCATGGGAGAAGAAGATACTTGGGTCCTAAATCGTGAAACTGATTACTCCTAAGTATCTACAAGATAAACTATTATACTTTTTTTAGCAACTTGTATGCCCACTGAAGTCCTGTTGAGATTTTCTCGGAGCTTACTATTATCAAACAGAATACCTAACTTTTCATTGAAATCCAATAGTTCTTGATAGGAATAGTCGCAAGCTTGAACTTGAAAAAACGATGACTTTAAGCGTTTTTTCAAGTCCGCCTTTTAGGCTAAGGTCCTCTTTAACCAACACAATGAGCCTACCATTATCTCCGATAAATGCTCCTCCATAGTAATTCGGATATGATGGCTTGTCAGAACGGCTTACACTAAAGGTAGCATGCAGCTTTTCGTGAAGCGTAATAGATTTAGCCTCATGTTCTTCACGTGAAGTCTTAGAATGCGGAATAGCATTTTCTTGAATAGCAGGACACTTTTCTACTTTTAAGGTACAAGCGGAATAGAACAATGGAAAAGCTATACAGCTCATAAAGAATAATTTTCGTTTCATGATCAAATAGGTTTTATACTAATAATATCATATAATTACTCCGATAAATAAATCCCATCACCAGATCAATATAAAGTGCGAATATGAAGAACTTTATTCATGAATAAAGCATCATTCTATTTTTTCAACCAACTCCCATAAAGCTAGTTTTTCAGATTATATGGTCTACGCGTTATTGCTGCCGGAAATCCCGGAAATCCATTGGTCTATTTGTCTGATCAACTGGCCATTTTTAGCTATAAATAATCCGTCAGCCCCTATTTTTTGTTTAAGAAGCTGGCATTTATCAATTGACTCCTGAGGGTTTGCCACATCATAGTCACGTTGTATCTCTTTAAATTTACGTTCAATTGCTTGAATATTCTCGAATAAAGGCATCAAAATGACTAGATTATCATTTATCATTTTCTGAACATTACCCATACGCTCCATTGGAATCGGCTCATAATCATTATTACTATATAATTTCCAAAAGTTCCGAACCCTCTGAATTTCTGGAATACTATTTAACGTTTCACCAAGAATAAAAGTCTCAAAAGTTTGTGCTTCTCCAAATATCTGTTTCCAATAAGGCTCACAAGCTATCGAATTCATATCAGGATTAGATGAGAACATTCCTAACCGAACAAATGTTGAAATATAATATCCAGGGCTTAAAAAAATCAGATTTCTCACCGCCAAACAACTGTCTTCGTCCAGAGTTACTTTTCTTGTTTCCTGATTTACATCTTTCACACAAGAATAAAGAATATCCATATGCACATCACACATGGTCTCATTTTCACTTATATATCCCTTAAGAAGTTTTCTAGCAATGTTTATTAGTTCTTCTTTAGTATAAATTATCTCAAATACCAACTCACCATTACAGAGATTCAGTATTAACTTTTGGATAATCCTATAATGAAAGCAGGGATAGCCTTCATTCAGTATTTCAGATATAAGGGTTTTATACTCCATTTGAGAAAAGGTATATCTTTGCTCAAACTGTTTTATATGCTCAACTGTTACCAATCTCAAAATTAATATATACACTTCTGTATCAAATAGCCTCAATGAAAGATAAAATACAATTTGCATAAATACTATAAAACGCTCTTTATTATCAAAGCAAAGCAGATTTTTTTGCTGTAAGAATTCAACAAAACCACCTATTAGATTATTCTCAATCCAATTGTCTATATCTAACTTAGCCATCATAAAATCTTTACGCAAACATTCCTCCATATCGCTTAATCGGAGTTGATTGTAAATACGATTAAAGAAATAGTTATTAAAAGATGCAGTACTATTGATCCTACGGAAATTATCTCTCAGTTCAGAGTCAGTTTCCAAACTTGAAAAATTCGGAGGGAATAATATATTTAATATATCCGCAAACTTTATTTCATCCCCACCATTATTATCGAAACAATAACGCCCAAATTCATTACTTATATTCTTATGATTGTGACCTAATTCTTTGTATTCTTCAGAATCTTTGAATTTAATAATTGTCAGCAAAAAATAATCCTCAAAATTTACTTCCCCTTTTACAAATTTATAATCGTTAATAAACAGATTCAAAAATCTCTTTACATCTCGAAGTGTAATCAAGTATCTTTTTATAACATAAAAATGTTTTTCTAAGGCAGTTTGATACCTATGCTCATCTCCAACCTCACAATTAAGCCCCTCCAATAAATGCTTAGAAAGAAAATCAAATATCTGCTGATAAGGTCTAAGAGGAACGACAACTTCCATATCGAAGAATTTATCAGAAAACAAAGATGCTCCATCTTCTAAATTACTCCCAATCGTTTTAACAATGTATGCCTTATCATATGCAGTTAGAAAAACCAGATTTGGAAAAGCCGCATTACCATCTATCAATTTAAAAACCTCTATAATTTCTTCTTTAAATAATCTATCAAAATCTTCAAGAAACACAACGACTTTCTTTGGTAGAATCTTTAAAGCCATATCTAATTTCTCTTTTTCAGAATCCCTATCGACAATGCCCTTCAAATTTAATATTGCGGTTACTATATTTTTATCATCAAACAACTGCAACGTTTCCATATAGTTTTTAAACATCTTCGAAAAGCATGAGTTGTACGGCTTTAATGCAGAGCTGATAATCGAGAAAAAATCCTCTTGAATACATGCTACGTTCTTTGAATACCTAGGATTGAATTTAATTATAATAAATAGGTTTCTATCAAGGCATTGTTCTACCAAGTTCAAGTAAGAGGTTTTCCCACTACCCCATTGCGATGTTACACCAATACTCAACGATTTATTCAACTTTAAACCACTTATTGTTTCTGCTAGCATACGCGCTTCCGGTGCATAATCAAGCCGATCATCATCATCAGTTGTAATAGGTTGGTCAGGTATCATAAAAAAATTAGTATTCGGCTTATCACGTTGCTCACTCATCAAAACAATAATAAAATTAGAAATAGCAGAAACAACCAAAACCAGTAACCCCAAAACAAGTAAATCCAAATAATATAAACTACTAAAGTCTTGATAACCTTTATGAAAAGCACTGAATCTATAGAAGGTATAAACAATTATCAAAACACTATATATTGATAAGTGATACATAGATAAAATGTGCTTATGCTTAAAGCATTGAACCAACTGATAAACAATACTGCAAATGATAAGTGTATAAAGAGTGAAACTGACCCAGCCCCAAGATACATTTAGGCACGACAGCACGTATTTATCAAAAAGTGATATCCAAAAACCTTCATAAGCGCGCCATAAGAACAATAAAATCAGAAATAAAATAGCAGCCTTATAAAATGTTTCTTTCTGTGCTTTGATATATTCCAATGGCTCGGCAATAGAAACCAAAGCTTTCCTTATTTGGTCCCGCACCTTAATAACATATCTTTCTATTCTCATTTTGTATATTATAATATTTTTATCCCTGCGGCATGTTTGACTCTATTGAAAGGTACTCTCTTTACCACGGAGACATTTTTATTATTTACAAAGCTAATAAAAAAATTGAAGATTACTCAATCCATCATTCAAAATAATCCATTTTTTATAGAGACAAAATCAAGTAGAATGAAATATCAAGAAATATAGCCCAGATGCTATAGACAAGATTAAAAGTTAGGTATCTTAAAACACCAGATATAATCATATGAGTTGGAATGTTGTAAATTAAAAGGATAGCCAACTAACGTCTGACTATCCTTTTAACCAAACTTATCAATTCGCCATCTCAAAATTGTCCTTAATCTGAAACAACTCCTTGACTACTATCCTATCCAGCGTACGTGCATAATGCCGTGTCATCTGTAGATTAGTGTGGCCGAGCATTTTCGCCACACTTTCCATCGATACCCCATTGGCGAGCGCATAGGTCGCGAAAGTATGTCTGGCGGTATGCATGGTTATCGTCTTGTTAACCCCGCAAATATCTCCCAATTCTTTCAGGTACGCATTCATTTTTTGATTACATAGAATCGGCAGCAACACTCCCTTGATGACACACTGAGGATTATTCTCATACTTCTTCAGAATCTGCAGCGGAATATCCCTCAAAGGGATATTACATATAATCTTGGTCTTCTGACGTTCTTTCCTGATCCACTTAACCCCGTTGGAATCTTCGACAATATCTTCCTGCTTCAATTGCTTGACATCCGAAAATGCCAGCCCGGTAAAGCAACAAAAGATAAAAGTATCGCGTACCTGGGCCAACCGGGATATTGCAATTTCTTTGCTGAGTATTCTCTGAATTTCAGAATCTTCAAGGAAATCACGGTCTACCGCCTCAAGCGTGAATTTATATTCAGCGAAAGGGTCTTTCTTCAACCATCCTTTTGCCAGGGAAAGAAGGATAATCTTTTTAAAGTTCTTCAGATATTTAGTCGAAGTATTGTGACTACACCCTTTCTTTGTCAATAACCAAAACATATAGTCTTCGACGAACTGCTGGGACATTTCACTCAGAAAAAAAACTTTTTTCGGTAAGTGTCCCAAACAAAGTCCTGTGTATGTTGCAGAGTTGTCTCATAACGTTGTGCTGTTGCAGCAGCCATACTAATTCCAACAAGCTTCTTGCACTTATCATTATGTTCACGAAAGACATCGAATAAACTACGATCAACAAAACCTCCCTTTCTAAGATAACGATCAAGTACTTTCGAAGCGATCACATTCGCTCCTTCAATTTCCAAATCACGTTGAATTTTCAGAATCCGCATATGGATTGCATCAAGGTATAGGTTCAATTCCTTCCCCTCACGTTTTTTGTCTAGGGCTCTGCCTTTATCGGCATCCCAAAGTTGGGGTAAAATCGTTTTCTTTATTGATGCATCCGCACGAACACCGTTTACAGTAATCCGCATCAGAATCGGCGCCTCACCATGCCGATTTAACTTTGTCCTACGAATGTAGAATAGGAGGCTAAAAGTTGCTCTTTCCATCTTTCTTTAGTTCTTTAATTTCACATTGCAAAATTACTAAATCAGAGGCAATTCAACAGTCCGCAAAACACTGAAAAGCAAAGTATTACAATCTTATTCGGTAAAAAAAATACAAGGTAAAAAAGGATTGAGTTAAATTATATCGTTTGATAGTTGAGAATACATAATTATATGCTTCGTTTTGATAGCATTCAACATTTGAAAACAAGATTTAAGTATAAAACCTAAAATCTGAAACTTCTTATTTATACAAAATTTTAGAAAGTGTCACATAAAATCTGTACTATATTTAATACTACAACAGTTTCTTTACAAATAAAACCAAGACCAAATTGAGTTTTCTTAAGCTCCATCTATTTTCAATACATGAAGCTTAAGATATAAAAGTCTAATCTATCTTTGACATGAGTATAGCCAAATCATTACTCAATTTTTCATCGGTAATCTTGGCATATAGTTGAGTAGTTTTTATATTAGTGTGTCCTAAAACCTTAGATAGGCTCTCAATAGGCACACCGTTTGCCAAACAAACAGTCGTTGCCATCGTATGGCGGGCAACATGAAAGGTTAGATTTTTATGAATACCACAAATATCAGCAATCTCTTTCAGGTAAGCATTTACTTTTTGATTACTTGGAACAGGAAATAAGTAGATAGAATCTGGATTTTCATATTTTGCAATCAATGTCTTAGGAAGATTAAATAGGTATACATTTGCTGTCTCACCACTTTTATTGCGGTTCATTCGTAACCACAAATTCCCATCATGAGCAATATACAAATGATGTTTTGACAAATTCTTGAGATCAATATAAGATAAACCTGTGTAGCATGCAAAAAGAAAAAGATCTCTGACTAAAACCAAACGTTTTATTTCGATCTTTTTTTCTTTTATTCTCTGTAGTTCTTCTCTCGTCAAATATCCACGATCTACTTTTTGCAGTTTTATCTGATATTCTGAAAAAGGATTTTTGGTTATATACCCATTATTTAAAGCAAGGATGATAATTCGTTTGAAAAACTGCATAAATTTAGCTGTTGTATTATGAGCACAATGAGCGGTTACACGCAAATAGACTTCAAAATCACAAATAAATGTATGATTGATATTTTCTAGAATTATATCCTCCAGACACTTACTTCGAAGATAACCTTGAAGATACTTGCGTGTAGTTTCATATTTTCGAAAAGTCGTAGGAGATTTGCTTATACCCACCTGCTTCCTTATACTCTCATTGTGTAATTCAAATAAAGAAAGTAAATAATGATTCTTTTTGTCTGCTCCTGTAAAAGTATCTTTGATTTTTTGGGGAGTAGTTGTCTCTCCGTATAAAGACTGTTGATAAAAAATCTGATTCAGCCTAAACCTGATACTTTTTAGAAATAAATTTGTTTGTTTCGCACAACTGCCCACACACTGATGTAGTCGGATACTCCAATTAGCAAGTAACGCTTTTTGCCCGGTACAAATTTCTACACTTTTACCATTGATAGTGATACGAACCATAATTGGATGCAAACCATCCATATGGTTTTGTCTTTTCTTCAAAAAGAATAAAAGGGAAAATGTTTGTCTCATAATAATCGATTTTTAATTAAACAATTTCCAAAGAAGGGCAAAAAATAATAAAACAATGAAGAAAAAATAGTTTTCTTTAAGACAAACAGATAAGATACTGATTATCTGAATAATAAGGATTTAATCATGGACATTTTTGAGTTCAATTATTGAGCATGATTTAGCCACTTCCAACACTCATTATCAGTGCCCAATTACAATAAACCAATTAGCAAAAACTACATAACTATCAGAATATCAGACAAATAAAAGAAAACAAAACGATAGGTTCGGGAGATTTTCAATATATAAAAAACACCTGTAAGTTACTCACTTACAGGCGTTTACATCACCTAGCGGAGAGACAGGCTCTCGAACCTATACATTCAAGAAATATCATAAAATTGCAAATTACTGATAATCACACACAATTTGGAATACATAGTAAATCTAAATCTTTCTGAATATCTTTTGCTATTCCAAATATTGGGTGTATATTTGGGTGTAGAATTTCAAACGCACCCAATTATGAATATCAAACGAAACATCATTTTTGCATTGGAAAGCCGGAAAAAGAACGGTGTGCCAATTGTGGAGAATGTCCCCATCCGTATGCGCGTCATATACGCAAGCCAGCGCATTGAGTTTACAACGGGTTACCGCATCGATGTAGCCAAATGGGATTCCGACAAGCAGCGAGTAAAGAACGGGTGTACCAACAAATTAAAGCAAAGTGCATCTGAAATCAATGCCGATCTGCTGAAATACTATGCCGAAATTCAAAATGTGTTCAAGGAGTTTGAGGTACAGGAAACCATGCCAACTACCCAACAACTAAAGGATGCATTCAACCTGCGGATGAAGAATGCCAACGAAGAACAGCAGGAAGAAGCACAGATAAGTTTTTGGGAGGTGTTCGATGAATTTGTAAAAGAATGCGGCAATCAGAATAACTGGACTGAATCCACATACGAAAAGTTTGCAGCCGTTAAAAATCACCTCAAGGAGTTCAAGGAAGATGTGACCTTTGAATATTTCGATGAGTTCGGATTGAACGAGTATATCAATTTCCTGCGTGACAAAAAAGACATGAGAAACAGTACCATCGGTAAACAAATGGGATTCCTCAAATGGTTCCTGCGATGGAGCTTCAAGAAAGACTATCACCAGAATATAGCATACGATACGTTCAAACCGAAATTGAAAACCACCCCCAAGAAGGTAATCTTCCTGACATGGGAAGAGTTGAACAGACTAAAAGACTATCAGATACCCAAAGACAAACAGTATCTGGAACGTGTCCGGGATGTTTTCCTGTTCTGTTGCTTTACCAGTCTGCGTTATTCAGATGTTCGTAACCTAAAGAGAAGTGATGTCAAGTCCGACCATATAGAAGTCACCACCGTTAAAACGGCAGATAGTCTGAGTATTGAACTGAACAAGTACAGTAAAGCCATACTTGAAAAATACAAGGACATCCATTTTGAAAACCACATGGCATTGCCTGTTATCAGCAATCAGAAAATGAATGATTATCTGAAAGAACTGGGAGAACTGGCAGAAATTAACGAACCTATACGTGAAACCTACTACAAAGGAAATGAACGTATAGATGAAGTTACACCGAAATACGCATTACTCAGCACACATGCAGGAAGAAGGACATTCATCTGTAATGCACTGGCTCTCGGTATTCCTGCACAGGTTGTAATGAAATGGACAGGGCACAGTGATTATAAAGCCATGAAGCCTTACATTGACATAGCAGACGATATTAAGGCCAATGCAATGAACAAGTTTAACCAACTCTAAAAGTATCAGTCAGTTTCACAGATTATCCATTATTAGAGTTATCTTTGTTAAGTAATAGTTAGTGATATGGAAAATAACAACGAACATAATATAAAGAAAGGTCATTTTGATGCCTTTGTCCATGCTGTCGGTTCGGAAATAGAACAGGCACAAGTCCGACTCATTACCGCAGCCAATGCCCAGATGTTGTTCCATTACTGGAAAATGGGGAATTATATACTGTACCACCAACACCTACATGGGTGGGGTGGTAAAATTATCAAAAAATTGGCACAGGCAATCAGATTCAATTATCCTGAAAAGAAGGGATATTCGGAACGTAATCTTACTTATATGTGCCAGTTTGCCCGTTTATATCCGTTAAATGTACTTCGTAGTTTTATTGAAGCAGATTCAATACTGTCGGTCCCAAATATTCAAAACATTACTAATGAAGTCCTTAAGCTCAATAGCGGACAATTTACGCAGGAGCTTACTGCGCAAATACAATCAGCTGATAATCAATCTTTAGAAATTACGCAGGAGGTTCCTGCGCAATTTCAGAATGTAGCAAAAACAGTAGCAACCATCTATAAAATAAAAATAGAGGATATAGAAGATTTATTCTTGGCGTCACCGATTGCAAGAATAAATTGGGCAAGCCATATGGTCATACTCAATAATCCGCTACCATTGGGCGTAAGGTATTGGTATATGAAACAATCTGTAGAAATGGGTTGGAGCAGTAATGTGCTGAAAATGCAGATTGAAAGTAATCTGTATGACAGACAAATCAAGAGTAACAAGGTAAACAACTTCACTGCCACACTTCCGGCACCTCAAAGCGATCTTGCCAATTATCTGTTAAAAGACCCGTATATCTTTGACTTGGCAGGAGCAAAGGAAAAGGCTGACGAAAGGGATATAGAAGAACAGTTGGTAAAGCATGTAACCCGTTACTTGCTGGAAATGGGTAACGGCTTTGCTTTTGTTGCCAGACAAAAACATTTCCAGATTGGGGACAGTGACTTTTTCGCCGACCTGATCCTATATAATATCAAGCTCCATGCCTATGTTGTCGTGGAATTGAAAGCAACGCCATTCAAACCGGAATATGCAGGGCAGTTAAATTTCTATATCAATGTTGTAGATGATAAACTGAGGGGAGAAAATGATAACAAGACCATCGGTCTTTTGCTGTGCAGGGGTAAGGATGAGGTCGTGGCACAATATGCCTTGGCTGGATATGACCAGCCGATAGGTATCAGCGACTATCAATTGAGCAAGGCAGTACCCGAAAATCTGAAATCTGCCCTACCGAGTATAGAAGAAGTGGAAGAAGAACTGACCTTATTCCTTGACAAGGACAAGAACCCATAATATAAAGTATATGGCAGGAAAGATACAGACGATGATTCCCCAATATGGAGAACTCAACAGAATATACAGAGACTATATAGATAATTACGCTTTTTCTTTTGACAGGCAGAAATTCATATCGGATTTCTATCAGGAGTATAATGACATGAAATCCTTTGAAGCCGCTATCCTTGAACTGGTGCTTGACAAGCAAAAAGAGCAATACACCTTGATACTCAACAGCCTGAAAACTGAAATAGAAAAGAGCATACAGGCTTATGAGATACGCCCGTTAAGTGACAGAGCCATAGAACGTGCTTGCTATCAGCACATGGAAAGGTATTCTCAGGAAATTGAAGCCCAGCTGGATGTTACAAGAAGTCTGAGCAAGCCGCTGAATGAAGCCAACAACAGGTATGATTCCATTGGTTACAGGGAGCATACAGCCGAAGAGGAAAAACAGGCAGAGAAAGAATATGAACGCTGCAAGGCTGAATATGACAGGGAAAAAGCCAAACTGAACAAACTCTATGATCAGCAAAAGGCTGCAAGAACAGAGGCATTCCAATACATGAAGAACTGTTGTGCGGACATATACCGTCAAAGCTGCCTTTTTCTGGATATATTGAAGAAATACATTCCTGACGGAAAGCAAGAGAATAAATCAAGCGAGCCAATCAGTCAGCAGGAAACGACAGAAGAACAACAGGAATATTTCAGCATGAAATTACTTTCGCTCATTCATGAGGTGTGCATAGGAGAACAGTTCGAAGAAATTTCCGCACTGGATTTCTATGCCAATATGAATCTTCACCCCTGCAACTGTAAGCTGAAAATAAAACCGAGAGAGAAAATACGTGTATGCTATCTGATATTCCTGATGAGCGAGAAACTCTCCAAACAGGACAGGGACAAATGGAAAGACAGAATACTGAAACTGCTGGATATTGACGACAGCTACTACAAATCCAAGTACAAGGAGCCTGTTTCAGATTTCCCCAGTGACAGCAACCAAAATTTCGCCAAGGAAATGGAACATATATTCAGATAATCCGTAATATATCCTGATACTTTACGAAAGTTCCACTTTTACCACTCAAAATAATTTTTGAGTGGTATTTTTATTTTCTGATATTCAATAAGATACAATGATATTCAGTTTGTACCGTCCCCATCCTTACCACTCATAACCCTACCTAATTTTGCATCGTTCGAGAACAGAAATAACAGCCAGTGCGCAGGGCTGATTGTTTAACGACTAAATAGATTGGACGATGACAAATATCCAAGAATTATTATCAAAACCCGTCTGGCAGATGACAGGCGAAGAATTCATATTCCTGAGTAAGCACGCTTCAGGTCAGGCCGAAGCATTGCCGCAACCCGTTACAGACACGGAAAAGAAGTATGTGTACGGAATACTCGGTATAGCCAAACTGTTCGGGTGCAGTCTGCCCACTGCCAACCGCATAAAGAAAAGCGGTAAGATAGACAAGGCGATTACCCAGATAGGGCGCAAGATTATCGTAGATGCGGAATTGGCTCTTGAGCTTGCCGGGAAGAAAACAGGAGGACGGAAATAATGGGAGGTATGCTTATGGACTATATGAAAGAAATAAAGGAGATTTCGGCAGAACAGGCAATAATCCTTTGGCAAGCTTCACGCCTGAGTCTGTCGAAAATCTACGAAAAAGCACCTGAGATTCTAAAAGTGCAAGGTTCGGTCATTGGTACACTGGGCAATTTCAGTGCATCCATCGGCAAAGCCAAGAGTAAAAAGACTTTCAATGTATCGGCTATCGTAGCCGCCGCATTGAAAAACGGTACGGTACTGCGGTATGTTGCGGAACTACCGGAAGAAAAAAGGAAGATTCTTTATGTGGACACGGAACAAAGCCATTATCACTGTCTGAAAGTCATGAAACGTATTTTACGGCTTGCTGGTCTTCCTGATGACAGGGACAATGAACATCTGGAGTTTCTCGCTTTGAGGAAATACACGCCCGAACAGCGTATCAGGATTGTCGAACAGGCTATCTATAATACACCGGACATAGGGCTTGTAATCATAGACGGCATCCGTGATATGGTATATGACATCAACAGTCCGGGAGAATCGACACGCATTATATCCAAACTGATGCAGTGGACGGATGACAGGCAGATACACATCCATACGATACTCCACCAGAACAAAGGCGATGAAAACGCAAGAGGGCATATCGGTACGGAGCTGAACAACAAGGCGGAAACCGTTCTGCTGGTGGAAAAGGACAAGAGCAACGGGGATATAAGCAATGTTTCAGCCATGCACATCCGTGCAATGGATTTCGAGCCTTTCGCTTTCCGTATCAACGACAATGCATTGCCTGAACTCATAGAGGGGTACAGACCCGAAGCGAAGAAACCCGGAAGACCGGAAGAGGAAAAGTTTGACCCTTACAGACATATTAGCGAACAGCAGCACCGCATAGCACTGGAAGCGGCTTTCGGACTGAAAGAGGAATACGGCTACAAGGATCTGGAAACCTCCTTAATCAAGTCATATATGTCGGTAGGTGTAAAACTGAACCATCAAAAAGCGGTATCACTTATCACCATGCTCCGGAACAAACGGATGATAGTACAGGAGAACGGCAGGAAATACACGTTCAAGCCGGACTTTCACTATTAGACCGTATAACCTGTAATCACTTCACTTTATTCGGCAGGTCTATATATTAAGAATAAAGCGAAGCGGTTGTAGGGAATAGGAAAGCGCTTCACTTTATTACCGTATCCTATATATACGAAGATAAAGTGAAGTGATTATACAGACCGTACTTCATAAAAAAGTACGGGCGAAAAGAGAAATAAATATTCCAACCATTATTCAAACACTCATCTTATTATGGATATACAGACAGCAAAACAAATCAGGATAGCGGATTTTCTGTACAGTTTGGGATATTCTCCCGTCAAGCAGCAAGGTATTAACCTATGGTACAAATCCCCGTTACGGGAAGAGACAGAACCCTCGTTCAAAGTAAATACCGAGCGCAACCAATGGTATGATTTCGCAATCGGCAAAGGTGGAAATATCATCGCACTGGCACAGGAACTCTACTGTTCCGACTATGTGCCTTATCTTCTACAGAAAATCGAAGAACAGATACCACACATACGTCCCGTGTCTTTCTCTTTTGGCAAGCAATCATTTTCCGAACCGAGTTTTCAGCAATTGGACATTGTGCTGCTGGCTTCTCCTGCCCTGCTTGCCTACCTACAGGAAAGAGGGATAAACACGGCACTGGCGAAAAGAGAATGTAAGGAAGCCCGTTTCACCCACAACGGCAAACGGTATTTCGCCATTGCCTTTCCGAACATATCAGGCGGATATGAAATTCGCAACCGATATTTCAAGGGATGTATCGCACCAAAAGAAATATCCCATATCAGACAGTCAGGAAAACCAAGGAGTACATGTTACGTTTTTGAGGGATTTATGGATTACCTTTCCTTTCTTACTTTAAGGCTGGAAAGCTGTCCGCAATCACCCGACTTCGACAGACAGGATTACATAGTTCTTAATTCCGTAGCCAATGTTCCCAAGGCACTCTATCCGTTGGGAAGCTATGAGCGCATCCACTGTTTCTTTGACAATGACCGTGCAGGAATGGAAGCAATACAGCAAATCCGAAAGGAGTATGATGCTACCCGGTATATACGTGACGCCTCGCAAATCTACAGTGGATGTAAAGATCTGAACGAATATTTACAGAAACGAATAGCCGATAGGAAAGAGCAAGCGCAATCTGTCGAAAAGAGGAATGATACGCTATCCAAGAAACCGAAAGGCTTCCGGTTATAGCCCACTATAACTACACGCTTCGCTTTCGTAGTTGTGGGCTCTCCC
>ENA-ORSS01001311-ORSS01001311.1-human-gut-metagenome-genome-assembly--contig:-NODE-1311-length-25832-cov-6.196260_pt1 | contig 25832 bp, 19 predicted proteins | sample MGYA00241899_ERZ509162 | MGnify/ENA primary metagenome ERZ509162 (study PRJEB26280, sample SAMEA2338641) | human gut metagenome | biome: human gut; feature: human-associated habitat; material: faeces... | reverse complement strand
CCCCCTGACGGAACTCAATGCCTACGAGTCCGGCTCTATCCAAGATACGGTTTGCAAGGCAAGAGGGGCAGCGAAGCGTCCCCCGTCCCCCATCGGTGACAAGCTGAGCGCGGGGCTCCTAGCTCGCCCGAGGAAGTGAGGGAGGGGCTGGCCCTTAGCGGAGCTTTGACGGGCTGCGTGAAGAACCTGTTTTTTGCCGACCAGAGTCCTTGCCAAGGAGCGTCGTCCAAGCGGAGCGCGTTTAGCTCTTTAGACAGGCTTCATTGATAAGGGAAAAAAATCGATTCAGCAGGACGACTCAGCGGAGTGTTGCTCGTCCATCCCCTCCGAAGGCCCTGCGCTACGTTGCTCGATGTAATCTCGATGTAATCAAAAAGACAAAGCCAGTTCCATGCAAAACACATGCATGGAACTGGCTTTTTGTGTCGAATGGATTCAGTTGCCTCAGAGGTATTCCTCAAAGCGATTGAGGTCGAGTATCTGGAGGTTCTTGCCCGCTACCTTGAGCAGGCCGTCCTTCTGCATGGCCGAGAGCTCTCTTGAAAGCGACGGCCTCGTGACGGCAAGGTAAGCCGCGAGGTACTCGCGGCTCACAGCGAGCTCGACGTGGCCCGCTGCGTCCATATTCTGGAACAGGAAGCGCACGATCTTCTCGCGCAGGCTACCGCTCGCGAGCACCTTGATGCGGCCGTGCATGAAGTACGCCTTGCGCGCGAAGATGCGCATGAGATTGCGCTCGACGAGCAGGGCGCTGCGCGAAGGATGCTCGCTCTGGCCGCCGATTGTGAAGAAACGGCTGCCGATCTCTAAGAGCTCCGTCTCCTTCGCCGCCTCGACATAGATGTCATAGGGCCGCTTGAGCACCTCGTAAACCTCGCCGAACATGTCGCCCGGCTCATTGACCTCCGAGATGAAAATGCGGCGGCCCGAGAACGTGTCCTTGAGGATGTGGACCTCACCGCGCAGCAGGATGTAGAGCGAATGTGGCTGGTCACCGTCGTGGAAGACGATCTCCCCCGCCGAGAATACGTGGCGCCGGACCTGGCTCGATGCCAGAAGCTCCGCGATCTCCGCGTCATCCATGCCCGTCGTCAGGTTGCTGCAGCGCAGGATCGATGCCACCGGCGCTTCTTTGTCGGACAGGCAGCTGCAGCAGGCCACCCCACCCTTTTTCCGTACTGTGCTCATCGGCTCATTCCTTGACGAGGAGTTTCTCGATCTCGACGACGTACATCGTGTGATAGTCGTCCTTGTACCACTTCTCGTCGCAGCTCTTGTCGACGAAGAACTCCGAAGCGAGCGGCTGTGCGTAGAGTTTGCGGCAGAGCATCGTCACGCGCGCTTCATCGAAGTACGTGCGGCCGTTATCGTGGCAGACCGTCAGGCCCGCCTTCTTGATCTTGTCCTCATCGCGGCCCGAGACCGTGCCGAAGTAGTTCATCATCTTGCGGTATTCCTCCGGGAAAACCGACAGCGAAAGGCCTTCTGCCTTGTCGACGAATTCCTTCGTGTAGCGCGTCGGACGGATGAAGATGTAGGCTACCGGCTTGCCCCACATGATGCCGAGGCCGCCCCACGAAGCCGTCATCGCGTTCGACTTGCCCTCGTACTCGCCCGTGATGAGCAGCCAGTCCTTGCCGATGACGCGGAACGCGCTCTCGTTGAAATCAAACGGAGAAATCTCTTTTACTGCCATGATACTCTTCCTTTCTGTTACTCTGCTGCTGTCTCTATCCACATGTTATCCACAAAACGCAGGGGATATCCACAGGTTCACCATGGATATCCCCAGATTTCTGTGGATAAATCTTATTTTTTTACGTCCTGCCCGTCTTTTGCGAGCGCATTGTCGAGCGTATGCCATGCGAGCACCGCGCATTTGACGCGGGCCGGCATGTTCGAGACATTCTGAAGCGCCAGTGCCTCGTCGAGCTCCTCGAGCTCGCTCTCGTCCGTGATCTCGCGCTTGATCATGCCGATGAACTTCTCCGCGAGCTCTCTGGCCTTCTCGACCTTCTGGCCGCGGATCAGGTCAATCATGATGTCCGTCGAGGCCTGCGAGATGGCGCAGCCCACGCCCGTGAACGACGCATCCTTGACGACGCCGTTCTCGATCTGCAGCTCCAGCGTGATCTCATCGCCGCAGCTCGGGTTGTGGCCCTTGAGCGCGCACGTCGCATGAGCAAGATGATGCTTGTTCTCCGGATTGCGGCTGTGCTCGCCGATGAGCTCCGTGTAGATGTCTTCAAGCGCCATAGCCGAGGACCCCCCTTACCTTCTTGAGTGCATCGATCCAGCGGTCGATGTCCTCGCGCGTGTTGTAGAGATAGAAGCTCGCACGGCAGCTTGCGTTCTGGCCGAGGTAGCGGTGCAACGGCTGGGCGCAGTGATGGCCAGCGCGGATCGCGACGCCGTAGCTGTCGAGGATGCTCGCCACATCGTGCGGATGGACATCCTTGACGTTGAAGGCGATGATGCCCGTCTTGTTGTCGCGGGTCGTATCGCAGCCGTAGAGCTCGATGTACGGCAGCTCGCGCAGCTGTGGCAGCGCGTAGTCGACGAGGTCCTTCTCGATGGCCTCGATGCGATCGAAGGTGATCGTCTCGAGGTAGTCAATAGCCGCCGTCAGGCCGGCTGCACCGCCGACGTTCTGCGTGCCGGCCTCGAACTTGGCCGGCAGCTCTGCGTACGTCGTATCCTGCTCCTCGACGTACTCGATCATGTCGCCGCCGCGCAGGAACGGTGGCATCGCGTCGAGGATGTCGTACTTGCCGTATAGCACGCCGATGCCCATCGGCGAGAGCATCTTGTGGCCGGAGAACGCGAAGAAGTCGCAGTCGATGTCGCGGACGTCGACCTTCATGTGTGCGACGCTCTGCGAGCCGTCGACAACGGCGACAGCACCGACGCTGTGCGCCTTCTTGACGATCTTCTTGACGTCGTTCTTGAGGCCCAGGACGTTCGAGACCTGCGTCACGGCGACGATCTTCGTCTTCTCCGTGATCTTCGTCTCGATGTCCTCCTCCGAGAGGTTGCCGTCCTTCTCGAGGTAGATGTACTTGAGCGTCGCGCCCGTCGTCTTGGCGACAAACTGCCACGGCACGAGGTTGCTGTGGTGCTCCGTGATGGTGATGACGATCTCATCGCCAGCCTTGACGTTGCTGAGGCCATAGCTGTAGGCAACGAGGTTCAGCGCCTCCGTCGCGTTCTTCGTGAAGATGATCTCCTCAGGACGGGCCGCGTTGATGAACTTCGCCGTGCGCACGCGCGCGTTCTCATAGATCTCCGTCGCCTTGACCGAGAGCGCATAGGCGCCGCGATGCGGATTGGCGTTGCAGCCGCCGTAGTAGCCGCAGATGGCCTGGATGATCTGCTCCGGCTTCTGCGTCGTCGCGCCGTTATCGAGATAAGCGATCTGTTTCCCGTTCATCTTCATCTTGAGAAGCGGGAAATCTTTCAAAAATTCCTGTGCATCAGCCATTCGAAAGTCTCCTCTGCAAATACGTATCGATCTCCTCTTTGAGCGCGTCATCCGGGATGCGGTCGAGCACCGGATTGAACGACGCCTCGACGACGAGGCGCTGTGCCTCAGCAAGGTCGAGGCCGCGGCTCATGAGGTAGAAGAGTTTATCTTCGTCCATCTTGCCGACGGAAACGGCATGGTGGCCGTCCACATCGTCCTCATGCGAGAGCATGATCGGCACGCTGCGGTTGCGGACATCCGGCGAGAGCAGGACGACTTCCTCGTTCTCGCGGCCGACCGACCCCTTTGCACCCTCGAGGAAGTCGAGCGTACCGCGGAAGATCTTCTCGCTCTTGCCGAGCAGAGCGCCGCGCACCTGCATGTTGGCGTCCGTGCGGCGGCCGCCCTGGCGGATGATGTAGTTGAGGTCGATGACGCTCTCGCCATCGCCAAAGTAGAGGCCCCAGATATCGGCCTTGGAGTCGTCGCCGGCTAGATCGACGTGGAGCTCCGTCGCCGTCTGGTGTGCGCCGGCCTCGACGACCGTGTAAGCAAAGGTCGCGCCCTTGCCGACATAGACCTTGACGCGGCAGGTGTAGAGCGCGTTGTCTGGCACGAGCTGTGCCGTGACGAGGTGGAGCTTTGCGCCCTCCTCGAGATGCACCTGCAGCTCGTACGAGCCGCCCTCGCGCTGCGTCAGCACGACTTCATCTTCCTTGCCCGCTTCGACAAGGATTTTCTGCGTTGTTACATTTTCATCGCTATCAGCCGGGATCCTGCTCTCATTGACGCCGAGCCAGCGCCAGGTACGCATGGGGATCCGGGAGAATGTCTTAAGCTCTGCCATATCAGCCCATCGTCCCTTCTAATTCAATGTTGACCAGGTTATTCATCTCGACTGCGTACTCGAGCGGCAGTTCCTTGGCAATCGGCTCGACGAAGCCGCGCACGATCATCGCGCGTGCCTCATCCTCATCGATGCCGCGAGAGGTCAGGTAGAAGATGGCCTCATCGCTGATGCGGCCAATCTTGGCCTCATGCCCGATGTCCGCCTCGTCGCCCTCGATGTCCATGACCGGCAGCGTATCGCTGCGCGACTCGTTGTCGAGCATCAGCGACTCGCAGTTGACCGAGCACTTGGCAAACGGAGCGCGACGCGTGACCTTGACGGCACTGCGGTACGTCGCCTTGCCGCCCGCCTTCGAGATGGTGCGCGTGTTGATGTTGGCCGACGTATGCGGAGCCGCGTGGATGACGCTGGCACCCGTATCGAGGTTCTGGCCCTTCGAGGCGAACGTGACGCCCGTGAACTCGCAGCGCGCATTCTCGCCGTGCAGGATGCTGCACGGATAGAGGCACGAGACATGTGAGCCAAAGGAGCCCGAGACCCACTCGATGATGCCGTCCTTCTCGACGAGCGCGCGCTTCGTGTTGAGGTTCATCATGTTGCGCGACCAGTTCTCGATGGTCGAGTAGCGCAGGCGCGCGCCCTCCTTGACGAAGAGCTCGACGCAGCCCGCGTGGAGGTTCGTGACGTTGTACTTCGGCGCGGAGCAGCCCTCGATGAAGTGCAGGCTCGCGTTCTTCTCGACGATGATCAGCGTGTGCTCGAACTGGCCGGCACCTGCTGCGTTGAGGCGGAAGTACGACTGCAGTGGGATCTCGACGTGGACGCCTTCCGGCACGTAGACAAAGGAGCCGCCAGACCAGACAGCGCCATGCAGCGCCGCAAACTTATGGTCCTTCGGCGGCACGAGCGTCATGAAGTACTCCTTGACGACGTCCTCGTGCTCGCGGATGGCCGTCTCCATGTCCGTGTAGATGACGCCCTGCTTGACGAGGTCATCCTGGATGCTGTGGTAGACGACTTCCGAGTCGTACTGCGCGCCGACGCCGGCGAGGCTCTGCTTCTGCTCGGCCTCCGGGATGCCGAGGCGGTCGAACGTGTTCTTGATATCCGTCGGCACTTCCTGCCAGTTGCCCGTCATCTTGGCATCCGGCTGGACATAGGTGACGATGTCGTCCATGTTGAGCTCCGAGATGTCCGGGCCCCAGGTCGGCAGCGCCAGCGAATTGTAGACCTCAAGGGACTTGAGGCGGAAGTCGAGCATCCACTGCGGGTCGTGCTTGCGCTTCGAGATGTCGCGGATGATCTCCTCCGTCAGGCCGCTCTGCGTCTTGTAGACCGAGTGGTCGGCGTCCTTGATATCGTAGAGCGTACGCTCGATGTCCTCGACGTACGTCTTCTTTTTCGGTGTGAATTTTTCTTCAGCCATGGCGCGCCTCACTTTTCTGCCTTGGCATCGAGGATGTGCGTGAAGCCGCGGCGGTTGATGTCATCGATGAGCTCCGGGCCGCCCTCTTCGACGATCTCACCGTTGATGAGGACGTGGACCTTGTCGACCTTGAGCTTCTCGAGGATGCGCGTGTTGTGCGTGATGATCAGGCAGCTGTTGTCCTCGTTGTGGAACTTCGCGACGCCTTCCGAGACGATCTGCACGGCGTCGACATCAAGGCCCGAGTCCGTCTCATCGAGCAGCGCGAGCTTCGGGTTGAGCATGAGGAGCTGCAGGATCTCATTGCGCTTCTTCTCGCCGCCCGAGAAGCCGACATTCATGTAGCGCTCTGCGTACTCCGGCTTCATCTTGAGCTCTTCCATCGTCGCCTTGAGCTGGCGGCGGAACGGCACGATCTTGACGCGCTCACCAGAGACGGCCTGCTTTGCCGTGCGGATCATGTTCTCGACCGTGATGCCCGGAATCTCCTCCGGCGTCTGGAACGAGAGGAACAGGCCCTTGCGCGCGCGCTCGAACGTCTTGAGCTCCGTGATGTCCTCACCCTCGAACGACACCGTGCCGGACGTGACCTCGTACTTCGGATGGCCCATGATGATGTTCATCAGCGTCGATTTGCCAGAGCCATTCGGTCCGAGAATGACGTGTACTTCGCCCTTGTCTACCGACAGACTCAGGCCCTTGAGGATTTCCTTGCCTTCGACACCAGCGTGGAGATCCTTGATTTCCAAAAGATTCTCAGCCATATATAAAACTCTCCTTTAAGACTTAAGATATGCGCTCGGATTTGTAATCCTTACAAAAATACTCGGGATTGATGATTTCATTGTATGGCCTGAACACGAAAAAGTCAATAGCAATAGCGTTCTTCTATAAGTTTCATCTATGAATCCGCCTTTTTTTCATAAAAAAAGAGCCTCCCAAAGGGAAGCTCCTCCATATTTCATCAATTCAGGAAGTCGAAGTGGCGCGTCAGCGAGGCGGCGATGCCGTCCTCGTTGTTCGAGAGCGTGATCTCGTCGGCCATCTCCTTTAGCTCAGGGCAGGCATTGCCCATCGCGACGCCGTGGCCGGCGAAGTCGAGCATGCTCATGTCATTCTGCGCATCGCCGAAGGCCATGACCTCTGCGCGCGCGATGCCTAAGCGCTCACAGACAATCGCGAGCGATGTCGACTTGCTGACGCCCTTGACCGTCGCCTCGTAGAACCACGGGGCCGACTGGACGAAGGAGAGCTCATCTTCGAAGCCGCGGCGGATGTCTGCAAGGCGCGGCACGAGGATCTCGTTCGGCGCAGCCGTCAGGATCTTGACAGGCGCAAAGCCGCGCGCCTCGACGGCATCGGCGATGTTCTCGACGATCTCGACCTTGAGGTTGTTATTGCGGCTCTCATCCTGGACCTTGTGGCGGCGCGCGTCCGTCGTGAAGATGGACTCGCCGTCGTCGACGATCGGCGAGAGCTCTGGATACGCTTCGAGATGGCGCAGGAAGCGCAGCGCCGTCGCGCGGTCGATGGCCTGGTCAAAGAGGACCTCCCCCGTCGTCGCATCCTGGATGCGGCCGCCGTTATACGAGAGCAGCAGGCCGTGGTAGTCCTTGAGGTCGAGGGCCTGCGCCTCGCGCGCGAGCCCCGGCGCCTGACGGCCGGAGGCTAGCACGACCGTCACACCGTGCTGCTGGACCGAGAGCAGTGCCTCTCTCGTCTTCTCCGTGATCTTCTTCTCATCGTTGTTGAGCGTGCCATCGAGATCGAGGGCAATCATCTTATACATCGCGCGTGTCCATCCTTTCGCTGCTCATCACTGTTCATCGCTGCTCTGCAACATTCCTGCATTTCTGCAATCGCGAATAGTATAGCAGAAATCCCCGCACTGAGCAATCCAGGAAGCGTACGAGCAGGAAAAAAGCACCTGCACCTAGAATATTGGAATTTAAAGATTGCTGCAAAGAATCAAAAAGAAACAACAGAGGAAGTCGATATCATGGTAACCATCAAACAGATTGCCGAACTCTGCGGCGTCTCACGCGGCACGGTCGACCGCGTGCTCAACGGGCGCGGCAAGGTCAAACCCGAAAAGGCAAAACTCGTCCTCGACATGGCCGCCAAGCTCCACTATCACCCGAATCCAGCAGGCAAGGCCCTCGCCGCCCGCAAGAAGCACCCGACCGTCGGGGTTCTGCTGCTCTCCGAGGGCGTCCACTTCTTTGACGACGTACTGTCTGCCATGCACCACATGGCGGACAAATACGATTCCTACGGCCTTAAGGTCATCTGGCGCAGCATGCGCGGGTTCGACCTCGACAAACAGTGCGCCATCATCGACGAACTGCGCGAGCAGGGCATCAACGCTCTGATCATCGACCCACTCAACCACCCGCGCATCATCCAGAAAATCGACGAATGCGTCGCCGACAAGATCTTCGTCGTCACGCTCAACAACGATATCGAGGCATCCCATCGCCAATGCTACGTCGGGCCGAATTATCCCAATGGCGGCAAGACAGCCGCCGCACTGCTCTGCATGATCCATCCGCAGCCGCTCCACACGGGCGTGCTGCTAGGCTCCCTGCAGATGCTCGGCCATCGCCAACGCCTAGACGGCTTCCTCGAGACCATGCAGGAGCACCCCGATTTCCACTTCTGCGGCGTCGAGGAGTGTGAGGATGATGACATGATTGCCTACGAGAAGGTTCGCCAGCTGCTGCTCGACCATCCCGAGCTCAACTCCATCTTCATCATCTCGGCCGGCGCCTACGGCGCCGCCCGCGCCGTCCTCGCCGCAGGGCGCAAGGACATCACGATGATGGTCTTCGACACGATCCCGACGACAATCGAGATGATGAAGAAGGGCGTCATCCAGGCTGCCCTCTATCAGCACCCGCACCAGCAGGGCCAGCGCGCCATGCAGGTCGTCTTCGACTACCTCGTCAATGGCATCGCACCGGAACACGACAAGTACATCATGCGCAATGAGATCCGCATCCTGCAGAATGTAGAATAATGGTAGCGCGATAAAAAGAAGGCTCCCGTTCCTGAGATTGGAACGAGAGCCTTCTTTTGTGTAGGTGTATGGATATAGGAGCAATCAGCAGATCTCGACGAGGTTCATGCCGAGCATCGTGCCGAGATCATGGATCTGCTCTTCTGTGATACGGAAGGACAGGACCGTGTGATGGCCGCCGCCAGCGTGGATCCAAGCCGTAGCGCCCTTCTTGAGGCCGACTTTCGGCGTCCAGAGCTGCTTAGCGACCGGCAGATGCGGCGTCTCCGCCTCAGCCTTGCGGCAATCGACCGGATAGCTGATGAGGCGGAAGCCATCGCGGAAGTCAGCGACCGTGCAGTCGATGCCTTCGCCGTCAGCGCCCGTGAAGACGAGGCGGGCCGGGTCATCCTTGCCGCCGATGTCGAGCGGATGGACTTCGACGCGCGGCTTGTCGCTGGCAATCGTCGGGTCAACCTCGAGCATGTGAGCGCCGAGGATAGCTTCATGGCCCTTGCGCAGGTCGAGCGTGTAGTCTTCCATGAAGACCGTGCGGTCATTGTGTGCCATGATCTTTAAAAGGCGCGTCAGTGCCGACGTCTTCCAGTCGCCCTCTGCACCGAAGCCGTACCCGTCGCGCATCAAGAGCTGAGCAGCGAGGCCCGGCAGCTGCTTGAGGCCCTTGAGGTCCTCGAAGTTCGTCGAGAAGGCCGTATAGCCCTTGTCATCGAGGAACTTCTTGATGCCGAGGTACTCGCGCAGCTGATAGCGGACTGAGCTCTCGAATTTCTCCGGGCTGTTCTCCTGCGGGTTGAACGTGTAGAGTTCCTGCAGTTTCTTGTACTCTGCATCGATGTCTGCCTCGCTGACGGCATCGACGACTTCGACGAGGTCGCCGACCGGCCAGTAGTCGACCGTCCAGCCGAGCTGGATCTGCGCCTGGACCTTATCGCCCTCCGTGACGGCTACATTGCGCATCGTATCGCCGAAGCGGCAGACCTTGATGTGGAAGCTCTCATTGTAGGCAACGGCGACATCTTCCCACGAAGCGATCTCATCCTGGACTTCTTCATCGCCCCACCAGCCGTAGACGACCTTGTTGTTGAGGCCGAGGCGAGCGTTGAGATAACCGTACTCGCGGTCGCCGTGTGCGCTCTGGTTGAGGTTCATGTAGTCGAAGTCGATCGTGTCATACGGGATCTTGTTGAGGTACTGCGTCGCAAGGTGCAGCAGCGGCTTCTGCAGGAGCTTCGTGCCGCGGATCCAGTTCTTCGCCGGGGAGAAGGTGTGCATCCAGGTGATGACGCCTGCGACGTCGTCATTGTAGTTGACATCCTTCATGAACTGCGTAATGCCGTCAGCCGTCGTCATGACGCCCTTGAACTCGATCGGGTACGGGAGCTTGCCACTCTCATTGAGCTTCTTGACGATGTCTTCCGCATCGCGGGCAACGTTTTTGAGCTGCTCCTCACCATAGAGGAACTGGGAACCAGCGACAAACCAGAATTTGTAATCGTGCGTGAGTTTCAACATGATGTTACTTCCCTTCTACTTCTATGCTTCCTCCTGCGGCAAGCCGCAGGAGACTTAGTCTTGATTTCCTCCTGCGGTGTGCCGCAGGAGGCTGCCCTTACTTGTGCGTGACACCGCTCTTCGACTTGGCGTTGTTCTGGCCATAGTAGGCGTTTGCGCCGTGCTTGCGGTAGTAATGCTTGTCGAGCAGGAACTGCGGCACGCGGATGTCCGCGCGCGTGAGCTGCAGGGCATGGTAATTCATCTCGGCGACGACCTCGAGGATCTTCGCGTTCTCGACGGCCTTCTTGGGGCTCGGGCCCCAGGTGAACGGGCCGTGCTGCTTGACGAGGACGGCTGGCACAGCATCCGGGTCGATGCCGTACTCCTTGAACGTGCGGACGATGACCTTGCCCGTGTTCTCCTCGTAAGCCTCCTCGATCTCCTGCTTCGTCAGGGCATCCGTCACGGGGACGTCGCCGTAGAACGTATCAGCGTGCGTCGTGCCGAGCGCTTCGATTGGCACACCAGCTTCTGCAAAGGAGACGGCCCATTTCGAATGCGTGTGGACGACGGCCTTGATATTCGGGAAGGCCTTGTAGAGCACGAGATGCGTCATCGTATCGCTCGACGGGTTCATATCACCCTCGACGACGTGGCCCTCAAGGTCGACGACGACCATATCCGAGGGCTTGAGGTCCTCGTACGGCACGCCCGACGGCTTGATGACGAAGAGGTTCTTCTCGCGGTCGATGCCCGAGACATTGCCCCAAGTGAACGTGACGATGCCGAGCTTCGGCAGCATCATGTTGGCTTCATAAACTTCCTGTTTGAGTTCTTCTAACATTGGTAGGATGGTCCTTTCGTAAAGAATGCTCAGGCGTCGGCATGGTCGGCTATGAGCTCGCCAGCCTTGCGCTCGACCTCGAGGCCTTCCTTGTAGGCGGCGATGAACTTCTGGCAGCCGAGGCGGCCGGCTTCCGTCGGCAGCAGCGTCGAGCTCTCTGGATTGTGGAAGACATCGTCATCGAGGAAGTCTGCCAGCGCCTTGCTACTGTGCCACTTGGCAAAGACGGCGAGTACGGCCATGCCCCACGGGCCACCTTCACCAGCCGTCTCCATGACAGTGATTGGCAGGCCGAGGCAATCCGCGAGGACCTGCTGCCCGATGACCGGCGTCTTGAAGAGACCGCCCTGCGCGATCATGACGTCCGTCTGGACGCCCTCTTCCTTGACGAGGATGTCCATGCCGATCTTGAGTGGAGCGAAGCAGCCGTAGAGCTGCGCGAGCATGAAGTTCGCGAGGTTCATGTGGCTGTGCGGCGTGCGCACGAAGAGCGGACGGCCCGTCTCGACCTTCGTGATGTTCTCGCCTGACAGGCAGCTGTAATTGAGCAGGCCGCCCGCATCGCGGTTTGCGCGCTGCGACACTTCAAACAGCGTCCGGTAAAGCTTGGCTGGCGTCTGGCCGTGGCCGATGAGCTCTGCGAACTCGCCGAACATGCCGATCCAGGCATTGAGGTCGCTCGAGCAGTTGTTGGCATGGACCATGGCCACCGGCGCACCGTCCGGCGTCGTCACAACATCGATGTCGCGGTGCACTTCCTTGAGCGGTGCGTCGAGGACGTTCATCGAGAACGCCGACGTGCCGACTGAGATGTTGCCCGTGCGCTTGCGGACGGCGTTCGTCGAGACCATGCCCGTGCCGGCATCGCCCTCAGGCGGCGCCATGAGCGCGCCCGGCTGCAGCTTGCCCGTCGGGTCGAGCAGCCATGCACCTTCCTTCGTGAGCTGGCCGCCGGAGTGGCCTGCACGCAGCGGCTGCGGCAGGATTTCCTGCAGTTTCCAGGGATAGGCCTTGACCGCATCAAGGCTCTCGAACTTCTCGAGCATCGCCGCGTCGTAGAGGCCCGTCTTCTCATCAATCGGGAACATGCCCGAAGCATCGCCGATGCCGAGGACTTTCTCGCCGCTGAGCTGCCAGTGTACATAGCCGGCCAGCGTCGTCAAAAAAGCGATGTCCTTGACGTGATCTTCTTTATTGAGGATGGCTTGATAGAGGTGCGCGATGCTCCAGCGCTGCGGGATGTTGAAGCCGAAGAGCTCCGTGAGCTGATCTGCTGCCTCGCCCGTGATGTTATTGCGCCAGGTCCGGAACGGTGCGAGCTGCTTGCCGTCCTTGTCGAACGGCAGGTAGCCGTGCATCATCGCGCTGACGCCGATGGAGCCGATGGTCTTGAGCTCCACATGGTAGCGGCTCTGCACATCGGCCGTCAGGCTGTGGAACGCATCCTCGATGCCGAGCCAGACCGTCGCAAGGTCGTACGTCCAGATGCCGTTCTCCAGCTGGTTCTCCCAGCCGTAGCTCGTCGAGGCCAGCGTCTCGCAAGCTTCATTGACCAGCACCATCTTGATGTTCGTCGAACCGAGCTCGAGGCCGAGGGCCGTGCGGCCCGCCTCAATCGCTGCGGCATTTTTCTTTAAGTCCATGGTAAACCTTCCCTTTGCAATACCCTTACCTGATATCTATATGCGATCAGGCATTGTGCATCGATGCATTTGCGGATTTCTTCGTGCCAGCGGCCTCGATTTCCTCGAGCGTATGGCCGCGCGTCTCCGGCACGCAGTTGCGGATGAAGCAGACACCGAGCAGGCAGATGACGCCGAAGATAGCGAAGACTGCAGCCTGAGAGAACGAAGCCGTCATGATTGGGAACAGCAGGCCGACGAGGAAGGAGCCGATCCAGTTGAACGAGGATGCAAGGCCCGAAGCGCGGCCGCGGATGGCCAGCGGGAAGATCTCGCCGACGATGACCCAGGTGAGCGGTGCCCACGTGAAGGAATAGAATGCAACGTAGATGCAGAGGAAGAAGACAATCATCATCGGGTCAGCATCCGGGATGATGCTGTTGATGACAGCCGGCAGGATGAACGAGAGGCCCATGATCGTTCCGCCAACCGTCAGCAGCGTGCGGCGGTTGAACTTATCTGCGATGACGAGGAAGATCAGCGAGCCGAGGACGAGCAGGATGCCCTGGATGATCGGCCACATGAGCTGCGAGCTGGCAGCCTGTCCCGTCGCCTTCTCGACGATCAGCGGGATGTAGTAGAAGATTGCATTTGCACCCTGGAACTGCTGGAAGGCTGCAACGCCGACACCAGCCGTCACGAGGTAGCGGTACTTGTCCGAAAGAAGCGTGGCAAACGTCGTCTTGCTCTGAGCCTGTGCTTCGCTTGCTGCCGTGTTCTGGATGTCAGCGAGCTCTGCTTCGACTTCCTTGTCATTCTTGCGGATGTAACCGAGCACACGGCGTGCCTGATCGACAAAACCGTGGTTGACGAGGAAACGCGGGGATTCCGGCAGGCGCAGGACGCCGAGGAAGAGGATGATGGCCGGCACGGCAGCGAGGCCGAGCATCAGGCGCCATGCCATCGTCTCCGGCAGGTCCTTGAGCAGGAAGTCGACGATGTACGAGAGCAGCATGCCCGAGACAATCATCGTCTGGTTGATGCCCGAGAGGCGGCCGCGCAGATGAGCCGGTGCCATTTCCGACATGTAAGCCGGGACGAGGGCCGAAGCCGCGCCGACGGCGAGGCCCAGGAGGATGCGGACGCCGATGAGATAATACTGGCCGTTGTGCGGAGCGATACCAGAGAGGATCGAGCCGACAACGAAGATGAGTGCGGAGATGAGAATCATCTTGCGGCGGCCGAGGCGGTCAGAGAGCTGACCGGCGAGTGCGCCGCCAAAGATAGCGCCGAACATGACGGCCGATGTGATCCAGCCGATGATGCTCGCATTGCCCTGCAGGTTCCAATCGTTCTGCAGGAACGGCAGGGCTCCTGTCATGACGCCGATATCATAACCGAAGAGGATGCCGCCGAAGGATCCGAAGAAGTAAATGAATGCACTGGAGATTTTCTTCTCTGGCGCATTGCCTGTGCTTGTTACCATTTCTTTTCTCTCCTTTGTTCGAGTTCCAATACTTTGCTCATTTGTGTTCGAGCACATTTCATGGTTTAAATATAGCACCATGCTCCCGGTTTGTCAATCTATTTTTATTGTTTTCTATTTCTCATCGACTTATATAAATACACAGTATTTTCTGACTTTTATGCAGAGCAAAAAAACAGGGTGCATCACTCGATGCACCCTGCTCCAATCAAACTATATCTCAGAAGATATCCTTGGCGATGACGATTGTCTCGTCGCGGTTCGGGCCGACGGAGACGATGCCGAGACCGATGCCCGTGACCTCTGCCATGCGCGTGAGGTACTTCTTGGCATTCTCCGGCAGGTCTTCGTACTTGCGGATCTTGCTGATATCGCACTTCCAGCCCGGGAACGTCTCATAGACCGGCTCGACTTCCGCGAGGACCTTGAGGCTGGCCGGAATCTCGTTGAGGATCTCGCCCTTGTATTTGTAGGCGACGCACATCTTGATCTCGTCGAAGCTGTCGAGGATGTCGAGGCGCGTGACGGCCATGTAGTCGATGCCCGAGAGGATGCCGGCATAGCGGACGACACAGGCATCGAGCCAGCCCGTGCGGCGCGGACGGCCCGTGACGACGCCGTACTCGTGGCCGACTTCACGCAGTTTGTCGCCCGTCTCGTTGAGCTGTTCCGTCGGGAACGGGCCCTCGCCTACGCGCGTGCAATAAGCCTTGACGATGCCGACGACCTTGTCGATCTTCTGCGGAGCCACGCCGGCGCCGATGCCGACGCCGCCCGAGATCGGGTGCGAGGCCGTGACGTACGGATACGTGCCGTAGTCGATGTCGAGCATCGTGGCCTGTGCGCCCTCGAAGAGGATCTTGCGGCCAGCCTTGATCTCTTCGTCGAGCAGGGCGATCGTGTCGCAGACATACGGGCGCAGGCGGTCCGCATAGCCATTGTACTCCTCGAGGATCTCCTCGTAGTCGAGCGGCTCATGGTCATAGAGCAGCTTGAGCTCGCGGTTCTTGATGGCGAGGTTTTCCTTGAGGCGCTTTGCGAACTCTTCCTTGTCGATGAAGTCGCAGACGCGGATGCCGATGCGGTTGTCGCGGTCGACATAGCACGGGCCGATGCCGTTGTGCGTCGTACCGACTTTGCCCTTGCCGCGCGCATCATCGGCGAGCTGATCCATCAGGCAGTGATACGGCAGGACGAGCTGGGCACGGTTGCTGATGCGGATGCCAGAGAGGTCGATGCCGCGCTCTGCGAGGCTGTCCATCTCCTGCAGCATGACCTTCGGGTTGAAGGCGACACCGTTGCCGATGACGCAGTGCGAACCCTTAAAGAGGATCCCCGACGGCATCAGGCGCAGCTTATAGTCTACACCATCGACGACAACGGTATGGCCGGCATTGCTGCCGCCCTGGAAGCGCACGACTGTCTCAGCCTGCTGAGCGAGATAGTCGACAATCTTGCCCTTGCCCTCATCGCCCCACTGGGTGCCCGTTACTACTACTGTTGACATAATGGTCTCTCCTTTATGATGCATGTTGGACCATCTACTGCGATGCTCCACAAACATAGAAAAGCCTTCTCCCCGCAGGGAGAAGAGGCTTTCATTCACTTATTGGATTCTCAGAGGCCGAAGCGCTCGAAGATCATATCGACATGGCGCAGGAAGTACTTGTAGTCGAAGCAGTCATCGATCTCTTCCTTCGTCAGGTACTTCGTGATATCCGGGTCGTTCTCGACGCTCGTGCGGAAGTCCTGGCCTTCCATCCAGCGCTTCATGGCGTTGCGCTGTACCCACTTGTAGGCATCCTCGCGCAGCACGCCCTTGTCGACGACCGACAGCAGGATGCGCTGGCTGTAGATCAGGCCGCCCGTGCGGTTCATATCGTGGAGCATCTTGTCCGGATAGACGAGCAGCTTGTCGATGATGTCCGTGAGCTTCTGCGTGCAGTAGTCGAGGTTGATCGACGAATCCGGCAGAATGACGCGCTCGACGGACGAATGGGAGATATCGCGCTCATGCCAGAGCGTGATGTCCTCGAGAGCAGCGACGGCATTGCCGCGGTTCAGGCGGGCCATGCCAGAGATGCGCTCGCAGTTGATCGGGTTGCGCTTATGCGGCATCGCCGAAGAGCCCTTCTGGCCCGGGGAGAAGTACTCCTCTGCCTCGCGGATATCCGTGCGCTGCAGGTTGCGGACTTCCGTCGCAATCTTCTCGAGCGTCGAGGAGCAGATTGCGATCGACGTGACGAACTCAGCATGGCGGTCACGCTGGATGACCTGCGTAGCAAGGCGCACCGGCGTCAGGCCGAGCTTCTTGCCGACCATCTGCTCGATCTTCGGGTCGATGTTCGAGTACGTGCCGACAGCGCCCGAGAGCTTGCAGACCGAGACGATCTTCTTCGCATGCTCCATGCGCTCGATGTCGCGCTCGATCTCAGCGCTCCAGAGCAGGAGCTTGAGGCCGAACGTCATCGGCTCAGCATGGATGCCATGCGTGCGGCCGATGCACGGCGTATGCTTGAATTCCTTCGCGCGGCGGCGCAGGACTTCGCGGAACTTCTTGAGGTCATCGAGGATGATCGTGCAGGCATCGCGCATCATCATGCAGTATGCCGTATCCTTGACATCCGAAGACGTCAGGCCCTTGTGGATGTATTTGGAGTCATCACCAACATTCTCGGCAACGTTCGTCAGGAACGCGATGATGTCGTGATGCGTGACTGACTCGATCTCATGGATGCGGTTGACATCGAATTTTGCTTTCGCGCGAATGTTCTTGGCAGCCTCTTTCGGGATCTCTCCGAGTTCGGCCATGGCATCGCAGGCAGCCATCTCGACATTCAGGATCTGCTGCCACTCGTTCTCGATAGACCAGAGATGGCCCATTTCCGGCTTAGTATAACGCTCGATCATTTAGTGATTTCCTCCTCAATTTCCTGGCGGCGTCTCTGCACCGCGGAAGTGAAAACACGACGAAAAAACTCAAATTGACCTTCCACCCGCCTATCCTGGCGACCTCTGGAAAATCTCATTTTGAGTCTGGAGAAGTTACCGATATTCCCTTATCTATCATATCATCTTGCGGGCCCCAGTGTCAATGTGTCCGCACCTTTCCTACATTAATAGTGAAAAATAGCAAAAATCGCAAAGCAGCGGGCAAACCGCCCGGGGCAAACAAAAAAGCCGTACGCAGAGCGCACGGCACGATATCAATCTGGTGCTCGCTGAGGGATTCGAACCCCCGACCCCCTCCATGTGACGGAGATGCTCTAGCCAACTGAGCTAAGCGAGCAAACAAAAAAGGTTTCGCCGTTCGACGAAACCTCATCTTTCTAAATGGTGGGGTTAACAGAATTCGAATCTGTGACCTCCTCGATGTCAACGAGACACTCTAACCAACTGAGCTATAACCCCATGTCTTAACGACAAGATTTATTATAAAGGAGTCCCCCAGAAATGTCAACAGGGAAATTCAAATTTCTTGAAAAAATTTTTGACTCCCTCCATCCGTGGTATAATAGTCAATAGGATACATCAACTGTTTTGGGGGATTTTATTATGAAAGACTTACTCGACGTCCACATGCACACGCTGGCCAGTGGCCATGCCTACAACACGATTCGCGAGATGATTGCGGCGGGCAGCAAGAAGGGCCTCGCACTCGTTGGCATCGCTGACCATGCACCGGCCATGCCGGGCTCGACGCACCGCTTCTACTTCGAGAACCTGCGCATCTTCGACCGCAAGGTCTACGGCGATGAAGCCGGCGTTGAGCTCCTCATGGGTGTGGAACTCAACATCCTGAACACGACGGGCAAGGTCGACCTCGAAGAGAAGGGCCTGCGCTCCGTCGACTACGCCATCGCGAGCCTACACGACCCCTGCATCAATCCGGGCACGGCACTCGACAACACGACAGCCATCATGAGCGCCATGTGGATTCCACAGGTCAAGATCATCGGCCATCCGGACAACCCGGTCTTCCCAGTTGACTTCGACCAGATTGCCAAGGCCGCTGCAGAGCGCCACGTCCTGCTCGAGTGCAACAACAGCTCCTACCGCCCGGGCGGCAGCCGCGCCGGCTCGCGCGACCTCGCCAAGAAGATGCTGCAGGCCTGCAAGAAGTACGGCACGCACGTCATCATGGGCAGCGATGCACACATCGACCTCGATGTCGGCAACCACGCACTCTCGGAAGAGGTCATCCGTGAGGCCGATTTCCCGGAAGAGCTCGTCATCAACAGCTCGCCGGAGAAATTCAAGGAGTGGATCCGCGCCTGACGCCCACTTCCCAATATATTTTGCTGCAGAGAGCCTCTGTCGTATTGACGGAGGCTTTTTCCTTACTTATAATAATAGAGTTTAGTAAAGTTGTAAATCTTAAGGAAGAAAAAGAAAAGGGAATGGTAACTTATGAACTTATTCCGCACCAAAAGCATCGAGCAGATGCGTGAGACGGCGGCCCACTCGGGCATGGCCAAGACGCTTGGCGCCGTCGATCTCATCCTGCTCGGCATCGGCTGTGTCATCGGCACCGGCATCTTCGTCCTGACGGGCGTCGCTGCCGCGAAATACGCGGGCCCGGCTGTCACGATCTCCTTCATGATCTCCGGCCTCGCCTGCGCGCTCGCGGGCCTCGCCTACGCGGAATTCTCCTCCATCGTGCCGGCGTCGGGCAGTGCCTACACCTACACCTACGCCTCGCTCGGCGAGTTCATCGCCTTCATCGTCGGCTGGAACCTCATCCTCGAGTACACGGTCACCGCGAGCGCCGTCGCCTCGGGCTGGTCCGGCTACGTCACGGGCCTGCTGCTCTCGGCCGGCATCGACCCGGGCCACGCGCTCACGCATGTGCCGGCAGACGGCGGCATCATCAACATCCCCGCCATCTTCATCACGCTCCTGCTCTCCGTCCTGCTGATCCGCGGCACGCAAGAGAGCACGAAGCTCAACCGCATCCTCGTCGGTGTCAAGCTCACGGCCATCGCCATCTTCCTGCTGCTGGCCATCCCGCACGTCGACACGATGAACTGGGAGCCCTTCATGCCGTTCGGCTTCTCCGGCGTCTCCGCCGGCGCCGCCGTCATCGTCTTTGCCTACCTCGGCGTTGACTCCATCGCGACCGCGGCAGAGGAGACGAAGAACCCCGCGCACGACATGCCGACGGGCATCATCGCATCGCTGCTCATCTGCACCGTGCTCTACATCGCCGTGACGGCCGTCATGACGGGCAACGTGCCCTATACCGAGCTCGACAACGCCGAGCCGGTCGCCTTCGTGCTGCGCGAGCTCGGCTACCGCTTCGGCTCCGCGCTCGTCGGCACGGGCGCCATCGCAGGCCTGACGACCGTGTTGCTCGTCATGATGTACGCGCAGACGCGCGCCTTCTTCGCGATGAGCCGCGATGGCCTCATTCCGCAGTCCGTCTGCAAGATCCACCCGCGCTTCGCGACGCCGCACCGCATCACGATCATCGTCGGCATCGCCGTCGCTATCATCAGCGGCTTCACGCCGATTAACGTCATCGCCGAGATGTGCAGCGTCGGCACGCTGTTTGCCTTCATCATCTCGTCCATCGGCGTCATGGTCATGCGCCGCAAGTATCCGGACCTGCCGCGCCCGTTCCGCTGCCCGGCCATCTACGTCGTCGGCACGCTCGCCATCGTGAGCTGCGGCTACATCATGTACAACCTCTCCTCGATGACCTGGGAGCGCTTCTGGGTCTGGAGTGCGCTCGGCATCCTCATCTACTTTCTCTACGGCTACCCCCACCACCCCGAAAAAAAAGAGGATGCGGCCTGATTTTCCCCCGTTGTGCAGCCTGCCTGTACACTTGCTGACAGGGGAACAGGTGTGATGAATATATCTTTACATTTTTTTGCATAGCACGTATAATGAAACCTGATGGCATTGCAATCTTGCCATCAGGTTTTTCTATTTATCCTGACCATGTGATGGGGGCAGAGCCTCCATCTTGTCAAATCCAATATCAGAGGGGAGTAATCCAAAACATGAGCAAAAAGATGAAAACCATGGACGGCAACACAGCTGCCGCCTACATCTCCTATGCTTTCACCGACGTCGCCGCGATCTACCCGATCACGCCGTCCTCGCCGATGGCTGAGCATGTTGATGAAATGGCTGCCAAGGGCGTCAAGAACCTCTTTGGCCAGAAGGTCAAGGTCATCGAGCTGCAGTCCGAGGCAGGCGCCGCTGGCGCTGTGCACGGCTCGCTGCAGGCCGGTGCTCTGACGACGACGTACACGGCTTCGCAGGGCTTCTTGCTGATGATCCCGAATCTCTACAAGGTAGCCGGCGAGCTGCTGCCGGGCGTCTTCCACGTCTCCGCGCGCGCACTCGCTGCGAACTCCCTGAACATCTTCGGCGACCACCAGGATGTCATGGCCGCACGCCAGACGGGCTGCGCCATGCTCGCTGAGGCGAGCGTGCAGGAGGTCATGGACCTCTCGGCCGTCGCACACCTCGTCGCCATCAAGGGCCGCGTGCCGTTCATCAACTTCTTCGACGGCTTCCGCACGTCGCACGAGATCCAGAAGATCGAGATGGTCGACTACGAAGACCTCGGCAAGCTGCTCGACTGGGATGCCGTCAAGGCGTTCCGCCGCCGCGCGCTCAATCCGGACCATCCGGTCCTGCGCGGCTCCGCGACGAACCCGGACATCTACTTCCAGTCGCGTGAAGCGGCCAACAGCTTCTACGATGCGCTGCCGGAGCTTGTTGAAGAGGCCATGGCGGACGTCGCGAAGGTCACGGGCCGCGAGCATCATCTCTTTGACTACTACGGCGCCAAGGATGCCGACCGCGTCATCATCGCGATGGGCTCCGTCTGCCAGACGGTCCAGGAGACGGTCGACTACCTCAACGCGAAGGGGGAGAGGGTCGGCCTGCTGAACGTCCACCTCTACCGTCCGTTCTCCATCGAGCACTTCTTCAAGTTCCTGCCGAAGACGATCGAGAAAGTCGCCGTCCTCGACCATACGAAGGAACCGGGCTCCCTCGGCGAGCCGCTCTACCTCGATGTCAAGGCAGCGTTCTACCACTCCGACATGCATCCGACAATCGTCGGCGGTCGCTTCGGCCTCGGCGGCAAGGACACGACGCCGGACCAGATCTTCGCTGTCTTCGAGGAGCTCAAGAAGGATGCGCCGAAGGATGGCTTCACGATCGGCATCGACGACGATGTCACGCACACGAGCCTGACGCCGGCGCTGACGGATGTCGACCTCACGCCAGAGGGCACGACGGCCTGCAAGTTCTGGGGCCTCGGCTCGGACGGCACGGTCGGCGCCAACAAGAGCGCCATCAAGATCATCGGCGACAAGACGGACATGTACGCACAGGCGTACTTCGCCTATGACTCCAAGAAGTCGGGCGGCATCACGATGTCGCACCTGCGCTTTGGCAAGTCGCCGATCACGAGCCCGTACCTCATCAACAAGGCGGACTTCATCTCCTGCTCGCAGCAGTCCTACGTCTACAAGTATGACCTGCTCGCCGGCCTCAAGAAGGGCGGCACGTTCCTCCTCAACACGGTCTGGAGCGACGAGGAGCTCACGAAGCACCTGCCGGCAGCCATGAAGCGCTATATCGCCAAGAACGAGATCCAGTTCTACACGGTCAACGCTGTCTCCATCGCCAAGGGCCTCGGCCTCGGCGGCCGCTTCAACATGGTCATGCAGTCCGCGTTCTTCAAACTTGCGAACATCATCCCGATCGAGACAGCTGTCACCTACCTCAAGGAAGCTGTCGTCACGTCGTACGGCCGCAAGGGTCAGAACATCGTCGACATGAACAACGGCGCCATCGACCAGGGCATCGAGGCCCTGCACAAGGTCGAGGTGCCGGCCTCGTGGGCTGATGCCGAAGACGAGCCGCAGGAGAAGCGCGACCTGCCGGAGTTCATCACCGAGGTCCAGGAAGTCATGAACCGCCAGGAAGGCGACAAGCTGCCGGTCTCGAAGTTCGCCGGCGACCGCGCCGACGGCACGTACCCGCTCGGCGGCGCCGCCTACGAGAAGCGCGGCACGGCCATCTCCGTGCCGGTCTGGAACGCCCAGAAGTGCATCGGCTGCAACAAGTGCTCCTACGTCTGCCCGCATGCGACGATCCGCCCGGTCCTCACGACCGACGAGGAACTCGCGGCAGCACCGGAGGGCTTCCCGTCCAAGGAAGTCCGCACGGTCAAGGACTACCACTTCACGGTGGCTGTCTCCACGATGGACTGCCTCGGCTGCGGCAACTGCGCCGACGTATGTCCCGGCAACCCGAAGAAGGGTAAGGCTCTTACTATGGTTCCGTTTGCAGGAGACGAGAAGAGGGCTTCCGAGTGGGATTACCTTGTAAAGGATGTTACAAGCAAGCAAAACCTTGTCGACATCAAGAGCAATGTGAAGAACTCTCAGTTCGCAAAGCCTCTGTTTGAGTTCTCTGGTGCTTGCGCCGGTTGCGGTGAGACACCTTATGTGAAGCTCATCTCGCAGTTGTTCGGCGACCGTGAGATGATTGCCAACGCAACAGGTTGCTCATCTATCTATTCTGCATCTATTCCTTCAACACCTTACTGCACAAACGAAGAGGGTCACGGCCCTGCCTTCAACAACTCGTTGTTCGAAGACTTCTGCGAGTTCGGTATGGGTATGGCTCTTGGAAACAAGAAGATGAGGGAGCGCATTGAGTTGCTGTTCAACGAAGCCATAGCCAAGGAAGGCACACCGGCCGAGTTCAAGGCATCTGCCGAGGAGTGGATAGCCGGCAAGAATGACGCCGATGCATCTAAGGCTGCCGCTGCAAAGCTGAAGCCGCTTATTGCTGCCGGTGCCGAAGCCGGATGCGAGCTGTGCAAGGAGCTTAAGACTCTCGACCACTATCTAGTTAAGCGCAGCCAGTGGATTATCGGTGGTGACGGTGCTTCTTACGATATCGGCTACGGCGGACTTGACCACGTTATTGCAAGTGGTGAGGATGTTAACATCCTGGTGCTCGACACCGAGGTTTACTCTAACACCGGTGGCCAGGCATCCAAGGCTACTCCGCTCGGTGCCATCGCCCAGTTTGCTGCCCAGGGCAAGCGCATCCGCAAGAAGGATCTCGGCATGATAGCAACAACTTATGGTTACGTTTATGTTGCTCAGATTGCCATGGGAGCCGACCAGGCTCAGTGCCTCAAGGCCATACGTGAGGCCGAGGCTTATCCCGGACCGTCACTCATCATCGCTTACGCTCCTTGTATCAACCACGGTCTGAAGGCCAAGGGCGGCATGGGCAAGAGCCAGGCCGAAGAGGCAAAGGCTGTTGAGTGTGGCTACTGGCATCTGTGGCGTTACAATCCTACGCTTGCCGACGAGGGTAAGAATCCGTTCTCACTCGACTCAAAGGCACCGGATTGGAGCAAGTTCCACGACTTCCTCATGGGCGAGGTTCGCTACCTCTCTGTAAAGAAGGCATATCCTAACGAGGCAGAAGAGCTCTTCGCCGAGGCAGAGCGCATGGCACAGCTCCGTTACAAGAGCTATGTGCGCCAGACTTTGATGGACTGGAGCAATGAAAACCAGCCTGAAGCATAACCAGGCATTGCCTGCATTATAACTTGAAGCCTCCTGCCCGAAAGGGCGGGAGGCTTTTGTTTGTTGTCCATTCGGTCGCGAGTCAGATTGCGGAGCGGGCAATCAAAGCAGCCAGACGAGCATGGACAAAACATACCTCATCAAAACGATGGTCAGCTTGACGAGTATGTATATTACAACAACCATGAGCACAATGAGCACAACAGTGATGGCAGCCTTCTTGTTGACGGCACTTATCGTGGCCCTGTCACCATGTATAAAACCATCTATTAGTTTGAAATTCTGCATGTACGACCGTTTGAAAATATCCATCATGTCGCCTATGCCCAATGGAATCATGCCTATGGCAAGGTCACATAGAGAATTATATATGATGGCAAGAGTAAGTGGCAGCGACTTTATTTTGAATATGCTGATATACAGATACGGCAATGTCAATAGTTGAGTAATAAAGTCGCCTACCCCTTCAAGCAACAGACCAATTACGGCATCGAGATAGTATCTGTCCATCCATTTGGCAATTTGCCCAATGCATCTGTACGTCCCCGATTCTTTTATGCCGGCATATTTTAAATGATTGTATTCTCCCATGTCTACTTGTTTGGCATTATTGAAAGCAACATTATTTCGCTGCAAATTTAGCATAAATATTTCCAAACCCTATCATCCGTGCCATTTAATGTTGCCCAAGGATATCATGTATAGTTAAAAACGTGGTTGATGTAATGGCAGATAGCATACGGTTGGCAACCATTTCTGCCAATGGGCCGTGCCATGGTGGTTTATCGCGCTGCAATACCGCATGTCGGCAAATAACAAATCATGCCGTTTTGCAGTGCAAAACGGCATGATAAAGAAATGTAAGTGGCTTCCGCCAATTGTCGATGCCACGCAAGTGCAGCACGAAATCCCGCCCGTGTTGCTCAGGCGCCAACACCATTGGCTGTCACTTATTTCCGCGCTTCAGCATCTCCCTTGCATACTTTGTCGGATAGCCTGGCCTTTGAGGACGCTCAGCCAAGCCGGTGGCAGTGCGCAAGAACCTGCCCGACTTCTCGGGTTTAACCACCATGTCGTTGTACTTCACAATGATGTGCACTGCAAGTTGCTGCCATCGTGCGAGCATTTGCTGGGCTTTTTCGGTTGAGTATTTTGTAAGATAAGCGGCCGCTTCAGCCGGAGATTGCTTGTATAAGCTCTGGGCGTGACTTTCAACCGACTGCTGGGCTGCAAAGTATGAAGCATCGAGCGAGTCGCGCACGGCCTTCAAACTTGGGAACATCTGCTCATATCGCGGATATACCATGTTGCTAACCCAGTTCTGCATCCAGAACGCATTGTCCTTAGAGAATGTCACAGCGTCGGCCCCGGGGGTATTGTAGCAGTTGGGAGCCTTGTCCACACAGCAGTAAACAGGAGTAAAGGGAGCCATGTTGGCATCGTCGTTGGCGAACCAAAGCACACCGCCAATCTCACGCGGCAGCCATGAGCGCATCTGGCTGACAAACACAAAGCCCGACTGTTGGGTTGATATGGGGCGCTCATTGAAGCATTTTTTGCCGTCCACCTCGTATTCGAGCGGGGTAAGCCGATAAGGCATCTGCCATATTCCTCCGCCTATGTCACCCTCCTTGTCGAGCGCGAAAGGCGTTCCCTCGTAGTGGTCGCGCATGGCGTTTTCCATGTCGGCTACCGTAAGTTTCTTGTTTGGGATAATCCACAAGGGCATGGGTTCTGCATCGGTTGCGGTGCCCTCGGCGTATGGAACATACTTGTCCATGCCATTGCCAAACATGTTGAAGAAGCTCCAAACCCTGGCCTCGCACCAGCGGCGACCGCCAAAGTCGGGGGCTGCATAGGTCACGCAGAAATTAAAATCGGCGTCTTTCCCATCATACCAGCCTTTCTCGCGTGCAAACTTTACAACATTCTTTGAGAACATAACGTTCTTCTTGTCTTTCTGGTCGAATGTCCTAATCCGGCTTTGGTTGGCATGTGCGCAAATGGCATCGTCGGGTATGCGTATGGCTACCCAAAAAACGCTTTT
>ENA-ORSS01001308-ORSS01001308.1-human-gut-metagenome-genome-assembly--contig:-NODE-1308-length-25862-cov-5.779517_pt1 | contig 25862 bp, 26 predicted proteins | sample MGYA00241899_ERZ509162 | MGnify/ENA primary metagenome ERZ509162 (study PRJEB26280, sample SAMEA2338641) | human gut metagenome | biome: human gut; feature: human-associated habitat; material: faeces... | reverse complement strand
CTGCGCTACATCGTCATCTTAGGCCAGGAAGCGTCCGACCTGCTGACGGCCCTCAAGCTGCGCTCTGTCGGTCACAATCCCGACAAGAAGGCCGCCATGAGCGGCGTTTCCGGTATTTTGCTGCAAAAGTCCCAGCGCCTGTCCCAAGACCTGTACGAAGCCATGTGCTGCCGCTGCTTCACTGGCGATTACCGGCCCTATAAGGACGGCCGGAAGCGCCGTTTCTCTCCCGCCACGGGGCTGCTCGTCCTGGCCCTGCTGGCCTATGTCTATCTCTTCATCCGCCTGGAAGGAGTCCTCTCATGATACAACTCGACGACGTCTGTTTCGCCTATGACGACAGGCCCATCCTCTCTCATCTCACGGAAACCATCGAACCGGGCCAGGCCGTCCTCCTCAGCGGTCCCAACGGCTCGGGGAAATCGACGCTCCTGCGCCTGCTGAACGGCCTGATTTTCCCCCAGCAGGGGACGTATACCTTTGACGGCACGGTCATCACGGCCGGCAAGATGCGGGACCACGCCTATTCCAAATGGTTCCACCAGCGCCTGGGCTACGTCTGGCAGAATCCCGATTCCCAGCTCTTCTGCAGCAGCGTCCGCGAGGAACTGGCCTTCGGCCCGGTCCAGATGGGATTGAAGCCTGAAGAAATCCACCAGCGCGTCGACGATGCCCTGGAACTGCTGGGCCTGACCCGGCTGGCCTCCCGCCCGCCTTACACCCTGTCCGGCGGCGAAAAGAAACGGACGGCCATCGCCTCCATCCTGACCATGAACCCCCAGGTCTGGACCATGGACGAACCGGAAAGCTACCTCGACGCCAACGGCCTGGCTTGGCTTTCAGATTTCCTGCCCAGCCTGAAAGCAGCCGGCAAGACCCTCATCATCGCCACACACCACGCCGACCGCCTGGCCTCCCTTGTGGATAAGGAAATAATTGTAGGGGACGCCTAAAAGGCGTCCCGCAGTTCGCGTTCAAATGCAACCTCTCAGTCAGCTGCGCTGACAGCTCTCCTATTAGGAGAGCCTGTGTCACGCATCATTTAAGATTTTTAACAATTATTCAAAATATTTTATTGATTTTTAGCTTATAAAGTTATATAATATAAGTACAAACAAAACAGTAAGACAGAAGATGCAACGCAGCACTTATTTCGCCGTTGCATCTTTTGTTGTTTTCAGACTACTAAAGGGGGCAGTGTTTATGTTAATCTACGGACTGGAACAAGCCCTGATGGTGACCCATGGCTATGACCTGGAATTTAATCAGAAAAAAGAAACGGCCCACCTGGTACAGACGACCGATGGACCGACGAAGACGGAAAAAAGTCACTTGGAATACTTGATGGATAAATTGATGAAATTCAAATACAGCTATCGCAGATAGGTCTGGAACTGCTGGCGATTGGCCTGGATGCGGGGATTGGCGGAGTTGATCTGGCCGGCCCGTTCCAGCCAGGATCCGGCTTTGTCTGCGTTCCCCTTACGGAGGTAGAGGACGGCCATGGCATTGGCCGCATCCGCCGACTGGGGCGAAAAGCGCAGGATTTCCTGGAAGGACTGCCGGGCCTTATCGTCCTGCTTCAATTCCATGGCCACGAGGCCGCGGTTATACCAGGCCTGCAAATATTCGGGACGGCAGGCGACGGCCTGGTCGTAACTAGCGAGGGAAGCTTCGAGCTCCCCTCTTTTTTGTTGCGTCAAAGCCAGGTCATACCAGGCAGCGGGCGACGTCTTGTCCAAGGCCAGGGCACGGCGGAAGTCCCGTTCGGCCAGCCAGTAATCGTGGCGGTCGAAGAAGAGGATACCCCGGTAGAGATAGGCCTGGGCGTCATCGGGATGGGCGAAGACCTTCTGGAAACCCGTGACCAGGTTATCGTAGGTTCCGTCCGGTGTCTGGGCTTCGGTCCACATCCAGAGGATTTCCTGGCCATAATGCTTGCCCGGCACGGCCCAGCGGCCGTTGAGGCCCGTCCAGGAATCGACCTTACCGTAGAGTTCGGGATGCTTTTCAGCCAAGAGTTCGTAGCGGGGATCGACGATGGCCGTCTTAGGCCGCTCTGTACTGGCATAGGCCAGGAGGTGCTGGATATGGGCCCGCACGCCGAGCTGGGGCGTAGCGAAGCGGGCGCCGGCCACCCGGTTCCCCGTCGCACCGAGGCCGCAGAAATTGTTCTGATCCGGCGATACGTCGCCGCCATAGGCAAAGTAGCCCGTCTCCTTCAGGGCCTGGCAAAGGGCCACGTCGGGCCGGATGCCTTCGCGGCCGGCTTCGTCATAATAGGCCTGGACGACGTCTTCCAGGGGCGCGTTCAGTTTGGGGTGAGGATTGCGCTGACGGATGAAATGGACCATCTGGCGGGCCGGTATCGTTGCCGGTCCCAGGATAGTATCGGCCCCTTGGGCGACGTCGAGCATGGGCCGGCCATAGGGCCGGGCCAGCTGCCAGTCTGCCTGCTTCAGGGCCCGGGTATCGGCGCGCAGGGCCTCTCCAGTGGCCTGGACCGGAGCCGGCACGAGGCCCGGCAGCAGGCAGAGGCTGGCCACCAGGGCTGCCGCAACGAGGCCTTTTCCCTTCTTATAAGGCATGGTACGTCCCCTGCTTCCGCTTTTCTTCGGTCATCCTGGAAATATAGGTCCCGTGGACCAGGGGATAGCCTTTGCGTTCGATGATCTGGGCCATATAGTTGCGGAAGGGACACGGCGGCCGATGGTAGCTGTCGGACACGATGCACGACGCAAAATGGATGGTCACATTTTCCTTGGCATCGCCGTATTTCTTCAACTTCTTGGCCAGGTTCTCCAGCTTGGCCGACAGCCCGGCTCCGCAGCAGCCGCCGCAGGTCATCATGAGGAAGCGCGTATCCGGCGGATAATCGGCAAAGGTGTCCTTTCGGTTGACAAAGGTATTCATGCAGGCATAGCCGCTGCAGCGCTTGGTGACGATGTCGCACTGGATGACGACGACGAGTTTCGACATAAAGGTCCCTCCTTTAATTATATAAGTATTTATTCAAGAACCGCTGCGTCCAGTCCGCGTCGATGCGGGCCAGGACGGCGTCTTCTGCCGGCAGGTCGTCGGCAAAGTGCTGCTGGAACTGCCCGTAGAGCTGGGCCAGGCCATTATTAAAGTCCACATAGGCCTGCTGGCCACTTTTTTCATCGACCAGGGACAGGCGCAGGGACCCGTCTTTAGCCGTGACGAAATGGCTTTCCGTGACGATGAAGTCCTTTTCCTTTTCCCCGACCTGGGCCAGGGCCGCTGCCTTGGTCAGTTCCATCAGGCGGTCGTCGAGGCCGGCTTCAAAGATGGCGATTTTTTCCAGCAAATCGGCTTTCGTCCGAACCAGGCGCATGACATACCCCGCCGTGTCCACCATGGCCTTGAACTGGACCTGGCCGTCGGCCATATCGCGGTCGGCGTTTTCCTGGTCCTTGTCGGTCGGCGCGTAGAAGACCATGAAATGGTGGTCCATGTCGTGATATAAAAAGCCGTAATCGACGTGGACGTCCGTCCCGCAGTGCGGGCAGTGATAGCAGAAAGCCTCCTGCGACTTGACGCGGTCCTTCATATCCGGATCCAATTTCGTATTGATACTGTCCCATACGGTAAAGATACCGGCCTTCTGGCATTTCGGACAGGTAATGCCTACTTCATGATGCATACTCATGGCAGTGCCCCTTTCGTTTTTTCCTATTATACCATAGATTTCGTGGCTCGTGGTTCGTGGTTCGTGGCTCGTGGGGAATGAGTTTGTGGTTCGTAGGGGCCGTCCCAAAGGGCGGCCCGCTGTGATATTTGACCACAGCTCATTCGGAATGATGGTGTGCTTTTACGAACCACGAACCACGGCTTTTTTCGCGGACTCAGATGCGGCGTACCGCCGCGACAGACTCATGATTGTATTACGACCGAGTGTCATTCGTCATAAATTCCGACTATACCCACGATTCACAGCGGGACGCCTTGATCAGGCCGTCCCCTACGGTATCGCATACAGGCGATGGAAATGAATGCAGCCCACAAAAAAATACGGCCATCGGCCTGGTGCGTAGGGGCCGACCTGGTAAGGCGGCCTGCCTGAAACGATGGTGTACACGTAATGCATGAAAATATACACATATATCGGCATGCATTATGTTCACATAACCATAGCGGGCTTGCCACGTGCAAGCCCCTACAATTGGACATGATATTCCATGTTTTGTAAGGGCGCCCACGTGGGGCGCCCGTCCGGAATGATGGTGAGCTTTTACGAGCCACGAACCACGAGCCACGGCTTTTTTCGCGGACTCAGATGCGGCGTTCCGCCGCGACAGACTCAAACTGACAACATCGCTTCGAGCAACCCTCAGCTCGTAAAAAATGCCCCGACTGGGGCCTGCGTAGGGGCCGACCTGGTAAGGCGGCCCGCCTGAAACGATGGTGTACACGCTATTCATGACGGGTGATGTGTGAAAAAAAGCCCCATATACCAGAAGGGTCATACCCACGATTTACAGCGGGACGCCTTGATCAGGCCGTCCCCTACGATATCGCATACAGGCGATGAAAATGAATGTGGTCCATAAAAAAACGGCCATCGGCCTTGTGCATAGGGGCCGACCCGAAAGCCTTTTTGGCCCGTCAGGTGCCGACCAGCGGAAGGCGCAGGATGGTTGCCAAAACGGACGCCTTATCAGGACGTCCCCTACAGGTGCGGTCCAATGGACTGTTAACCGCTAACTGCTAACTATTTTTTCACATAACGGATTGACTTTTCTTATTGTGAAATATATAATAAATACAAAGAATAAAAGCAAGGACAAAGATGTCTTGAGAATGAACATTATGCCCTTGCTCTTTTTTTACTCTTTTGTCAAATTTACATGAAAGGATGGATGGTTATGCTTTCACGGACCTTGTTGGGAATGAGATGGGGCGACTTATCGGAAGATACGCGCCAGATGTTGTTGAACCGCGCCGATATTGATGGCTTTAATGGCGCTGATGGAGACCGTTATAGTCGAGGGACGCTCCATTTCCGCGATACCCTCATGGGAATCCAGGCCTCAGTGGAAACAGACCGTTTTTCCGGCGATATGGGAAACAACGGCATTTTCATTGATGATGATGCTGTCATTTCCCGTATCTAATCTCATTTAAATACGAACACCTTGCATAAGCCGATGATGATAAAGGCTGCAACGATGATGACACTGATAACCCGAGTCTTAGTAAAGATCTTCGGGTTATTTTGTATGCTTTTTGGCGGGACTGGCGGCGGTACTTCCTGTTTGGTGCCGCAGATGGGGCACATGAGGACGCCGTCGCGCAATTCTGTACCGCATTTTGGACAAATCATAAGCTCAACTCCTGTTCTTCTTTTATGTATACTATAGAAGGCTCTTCAGGCTGTGTCAAGAAGTTATCTTTTTGTGAGGAAAAGATACGTATAAAACCTTGTATAAATGGGGAAAATAGCATACAATTTTACTTGTCTGCTGTTTTTTTATTACCAGAGAAAAGGAGATACGCCTTGAAAAGAAAAATTGGCTTGAGTTCACAGATTTTGATCGGCCTGGTCCTCGGTGCCCTGGTCGGTTATTTATTTCCTGATTTCGGCGATAAGCTGAAACCCTTCGGCGATGCTTTCTTGCGCATGATCAAGATGATCGTCGTTCCCCTCATCTTCAGTACCCTGGTTATGGGTATTGCCGGTACGGGTGATTTTAAGAAGCTCGGCCGCTTAGGCGGTAAGGCCATCATTTGGTTCGAGTTCGCTACGACCATTGCCCTGGCTATCGGCCTGCTGTTCATGAATATTGCAGAGCCTGGCGTAGGCGTTACCTTGTCGGCGTCTGCTGCCAATGCTTCCAACGCCGCTGCAGCCAGCCAGCACAGCGTCGACCTCGTCGATTATGCCGTACACATCATCCCGACGAATATCGTCGATGCCATGGCCCGTCAGGATATGCTGCAGATTATCTTTTTTGCCTGCTTCTTTGGCGTCGCCGTCGCCCATATCGGCGGTAAAGGCGAAACCATCGTCGATATCTGTCAGAGCGTGGCCGAAGCTATGTTCAAAGTGACGGGCTATGTCATGCACTTCGCCCCTATCGGCGTCTTTGCCATGATTGCCTATACCGTTGGCAGCTATGGCATTGCCATGCTTATCCCTTTGGGGAAGCTCATCCTGTCCGTTGCCTGTGCTACGGCTCTGTTCATCTGTGTCGTCGCCCTCATTGCCAGCGTCTTTACGGGCATCAATTTCTTCCACGTCATCCGGGCCTTGAAGGACATCCTCTTCCTGGCTTTCTCGACAGCCAGTAGTGAAGCGGCCCTGCCTGGTGCCATGAAGCGTCTGGAAGAATTAGGTGTTCCCAAGACCATCGTCACCTTCGTCATGCCTACAGGCTATTCTTTCAACCTCGACGGCTCGACGCTGTACAGTTCGGCCGGTATCTTATTCATTGCCCAGCTCTACGGCATCCAGATGCCCATTGAGCAGCAGCTGTTGGTCATGGTAACGCTCATGCTGTCGACCAAGGGCATTGCCGGTGTTCCCGGTGCAGGCATCATCGTCGTTGCTGCGACGGCTGCAGCCTTCAATCTGCCGACGGAAGGCGTTGCCATCCTCCTCGGTATCGACCGTCTCCTGGATATGATCCGCACGATCTGTAACGTCTGCGGCAACTGCATGGCTACGGTCGTTGTCGCCTGCTGGGAAAAGGAATTGAACAAGGCCACGTTCAATGAAAAGTACCGCGCTTTCTTAGGCGGGAAAAATAGCTGATTATTCGCCAAACTAGACTAAATCTGTTATAATAGTAGGGTAAATAAGTGCTCCGTAAGGGTTGCCTGACGGAAAACTTCATTCATGAAGCAGCCGTGCTCCTCTGCAAAGATTTGACTGCGCAGACGAGGCGAAAGCACCATTATCCGAAAAGGGACTGTCGCACGGAGGCTTCTTCCATCATGCGTGGTCCTTTTTTCTTTAATGTTTGAGGTTTGATGTATGATGCTTGAGGCGATGGCTTTTAAATTTAAAACCAGTCACATCAAACATCAAACTTTCAACATCAAACTTAAAAAGAGGCTGTCCGACAGCCTCTTTTTCTTTAGGAGGTATAAATATGGAAACAAGAGTCGCTTTAATCGGTATCATCGTAGGGAACCGCCAGGAATCGGCTAAACTGAACGAAATCCTGCATGAATATGGCCAGTATGTCGTCGGCCGCATGGGCGTTCCTTATAAAGATAAAGACATCAACGTCATCAGCCTCATCGTCGATGCGCCGCAGGACGTCATCAGTGCGCTGTCGGGTAAATTGGGCATGCTCCCCGACGTCAGCACCAAGACGATTTATCCGCCCATGCCGCAGTAGGAGGCACGTATGCTGAAAATTGCAATCTATGGTAAAGGCGGTATCGGGAAATCGACGATGACCAGTAACTTGGCGGCTTCCTTCGCTTATTTAGGCAAGAAAGTCATCCAGATAGGCTGCGACCCCAAGGCCGATTCGACATTCAACCTCCTCGGCGGCCATCCCGTCCAGCCGGTCATGAATTACCTGCGGGAACACGACGAAGATCCGGAATCCATCGAAGATATTTCCCGCATCGGCTATGGCGGCGTCCTCTGTATCGAAACGGGAGGGCCGACGCCGGGCCTGGGCTGTGCCGGCCGGGGCATCATCGCCACTTTTTCGCTCCTCGAAGACTTAGGTCTTTTTGAAAAATACGAGCCTGACGTCGTCCTGTACGATGTCTTGGGCGACGTCGTCTGCGGCGGCTTTGCGGCGCCGATCCGCGAAGGCTATGCCGAACAGGTCCTCATCGTCACGTCTGGCGAAAAGATGGCCCTCTATGCGGCCAATAATATCAATACGGCTGTGGCCAATTTTGCCGACCGCAGTTATGCCAAGGTCCGGGGCATCATCCTCAACCGCCGCAATGTCCCCGACGAAGAAGCCAAGGTCCGGGCTTTTGCCGACCGGGCCCATTTGTCCATCGTCGGCGATATTCCCCGCAGCGATGACATCAACCGCTACGAAGATTTGGGCCAGACCGTCATCGAAGGCGATCCGGACCTGCCGATCAGCCGCACCTTCCTCGATTTGGCTCAGAAATTATTACAAGATAAGGAATGATTATGACAGAAAGAAAACCTTATGCCATTACCGTGCAGGACTTAGTGGAACGCGGCCGTGACGACATCCCGGCTGAACTCATTACGTCGACGCACCTCATTTATAATTCACCGGCCGCCCTGGCTTTCAACTCGCCTGGGGCCCAGGGCTTCGGCGTCAAACGGGCAGGCCTTTCCATTCCCGGTTCGGTCATGCTCCTCGTCGGTCCGGGCTGCTGCGGCCGCAATACGACCATCCTCAGCGAACTGGGCGGCTACAGTGATCGTTTCTTCTTCTACATCATGGATGAGACGGATATCGTCACGGGCCGCCATTTGAAGAAAATCCCCCAGGCCGTCTGTGAAGTCGTCGACAGCCTGGCTGAAAAGCCGTCGGTCGTCATGATCTGCATGACTTGTGTCGACGCCCTGCTGGGCACCGATATGGAACGGGTCTGCCGAAAAGCGGAAAAAGAAGCGGGTCTGCCCGTCGTGCCCTGCTATATGTACGCCCTGACCCGGGAAGGCCGTAAGCCGCCTATGGTCGATGTCCGCCGGGCCATTTATTCACTGCTGGAAAAACAGCCGCGTCGCCGCCGGACGGTCAACCTTTTGGGTTATTTCGCGCCCTTGCAGGACGACTGTGAAATCTACGATATCCTCCGCGGCGTCGGCTTTACGCAGATCAACGAAATTTCCCGCTGCCCCGACTTTGCCGCCTATAAAGCCATGTCTCAGGCCAACGTCAATTTCATCCTAAACCCGGAATCGCGCCTGGCTGCTCAGGATATGGAGAAACGGCTGGGGATTCCCAGCGTCGAACTGACGCGGCTCTACCAGATCGCTCAGATCCACAAACAGTACCAGGCCCTGGCCCAGGTATTGGGGACGGAGATCGACGACAGTTCCTGGCACGAACGGGCCCAGGCCGTCGTCGGGAAGATGCGGGAGAAATACAGTGGGACGACTGTCGCCATCGGCGAGATGCAGAACGGCAATGCCTTTGAGATGGCCTTAGCCCTGACCCGCTATGGCTTCGTCATCAAAGAAATCTACGCCAACCTGGGACCGGATGACTTCGTCTACCTCCGCCATCTGGCCGCTTTGAGCCCGGATACGGAAATCTACTCGAACTTATCGCCGTCTATGCTCTATTACCAGGGCCAGGATCATCCTGTCGACGTCACCATCGGCAAGGATGCCGCATATTACCATGAACAGGCCGCTCATCTTCATTGGGATGAAGATATCCAGCCCTTCGGCTATGCCGGAGTCATTTCCCTGTTACAGGGACTGGATCGGGTCCTGTCGGAAAGGAAACATCCATGAAAGGTTTATGGAAATATATTTCACCCTTTGCTCCGGACGACTCCGGCGCGGCTGCCGTCCTCTACGGACTGAATGGCATTGTCGTCATCTGCGACGCCGGCGGCTGTGCCGGTAATATCTGCGGGTTTGACGAACCGCGCTGGTTCAGTGGCAAAAAAAGTGCCGTCTTCAGCGCCGGCCTGCGTGATATGGACGCCATCCTCGGCCGTGACGACCGCCTGGTCGACAAGCTCTGTGATGCGGCCAAGACGATCGATGCGTCCTTTGCGGCCATCGTCGGCACGCCGGTCCCTTCCGTCATCGGTACGGACTACAAGGCCTTGAAGCGCATGGCTGAAAAGCGCTTGTCCCTGCCGGTCGTTACCGTCGATACGACGGGGATGGACTATTACGACAAGGGCATTGAAAAGGCCTATGAGGCCCTGTTCCCGGCCCTGATCGACCCGTCACAGCAGACCGAAGCCGATACGGTCGGCGTCCTCGGCGCCGTCCCGCTGGAACTGATGCATCCCGGCGATATCGAATGGATCAGCCAGTCCCTGGTCGAAGACGGCTGGCAGCAGATCCTCTTGTTCGATGAAATCGAAGATTACCGCAAGGCCGGCAAGGCCTCTCTCAATCTCGTCGTGTCGCCGGCGGGCCTGAAAGCGGCTCAATATCTGAAAGAGACTTTTGGTACGCCTTATGAGCTCCATTACTTCGGCCTCGACGCCGTCGTCGATTTCGATGACAACCTCTTTGCCGGTAAGAACGTCCTCATCATCCATCAACAGGTGGCCGCTTCGGCCATGGCCGCCATGGCCGAAGAAGCAGGCGCTGCCTATGTGACGACGGCTTCGTGGTTCATGGAACTTCCGGGACCGCAGTCGACGGACCACGTACAGCTCCGGGAAGAAGATGATTTGCGCCAGCTGGCCGATAATGACCATTTCGACGTCATCCTCGGCGATGCCTATTTCCGCCGGGCCCTGCCGAATTTCCACGGTCAGTACATTGATTTCCCGCATTTCGCTGTATCCGGGAGGGGATAAGATGTATACGGAACGGATTTGCGTCTTTGGTATCGTCCAGGGCGTCGGCTTCCGGCCCTTCGTCAGCCGCATCGCAACGGCCCACTCGATTTGCGGGACGGTTTGCAACAAGGGCTCTTACGTGGAAATCCTGGCCCAAGGGTCCCAATCAGACCTGGCCGCTTTCCGCGAGGATCTGGAGTCCAGGGCGCCGGAACGGTCGGCTATTTTGAAGGTCCTTAGGGAAAGCGAAGACCGGCCGCCTTATGAGGCCTTTTCCATTATCGAAAGCGCCAGGGAAGAAGGCGATATCTTCGTCTCGCCGGACATTGCCATCTGCGATGCCTGTAAGAAAGAACTCTTTGACAAGACGAACCGCCGCTATCTCCATCCCTTCATCAACTGCACGGCCTGCGGGCCGCGGCTGACCATCCTCGACGCCATGCCCTATGACCGCGAGCGGACGAGTATGGGCGAATTTCCCATGTGCCCGCAGTGCGAATATGAATATACCCACGCCGAGACGCGGCGTTACGATGCCCAGCCCGTCTGCTGCAACGACTGTGGTCCCGAAGTCTATCTCCTGGACCGGCCCGAACGGCGCCGTCAGGCCATCGTCGCAGCCAGACAGGCTATCGTCGATGGGAAGATCATCGCCATCAAGGGCATCGGCGGCTTTCACCTGTGCTGTGATGCCCGCAATGAACAGGCTGTCCGGACACTGCGCCAGCGCAAGCGGCGGCCTGTGAAGCCCTTTGCCGTCATGATGAAGGACCTCGAAGCCGTTCGCCGGCAGTGCGTCATTCCCGACGGGGCGGAAAAGGTTCTCGACGGCCATCAGAAGCCCATCGTCTTACTGCCTAAGAAAAGCGGTCAGACCTTGGCGCCGTCCATCGCGCCGGGCAATCCGTCCGTCGGCGTCATGCTGCCCTATACGCCGCTCCATCTCTTGCTGTTTACCTATGACGATGACCTTTCCGTACCGGATGCGCTGGTCATGACCAGTGCCAATGAGTCCGGCGCGCCCATCTGCCATAACGATGAGGAAGCGCGGCAGGAATTATCCGGCCTTTGCGACCTCGTTTTGAGCCATAACCGCCGCATCCGCCTGCGGGCCGACGATTCGGTCATGGACTGGTATGACGGCAATCCCTATATGATACGCCGGTCCCGGGGCTATGCGCCGCTGCCTTTCTTCTATGGCAGGGGAAGCGGCAAGGACGTCCTGGCTATGGGCGGGGAACTGAAGAACTGTTTCTGTATCGGCCGGAATAACCTGTTCTATCCATCGCCGTACATCGGCGACATGGCCGATATCCGCACGGTCGAAGCCCTGCGCCAGTCCATCCGCCGCATGACGACGCTCCTCGAAGCGAAACCGGCTGTCGTCGCCTGTGACCTGCATCCGCGTTATAATACGACGGCTGTAGCCCATGAACTGGGCCTGCCCGTCGTCGCCGTCCAGCACCATTATGCCCATATCTTGTCCTGCATGGCTGAAAATGGCTGTGAACAGCCCGTCATCGGCGTCGCCTTTGACGGCACCGGTTATGGGACGGACGGGACGATTTGGGGCGGCGAAATCCTGGTCAGCCAGGTCCAGGGCTTCCGCCGGGCTGGGTCCATCCAGCCTTTCTGGCAGCGCGGCGGCGATGCCTCTGCACGCGAAGGCTGGCGCATTGCTGTCAGCCTCATCGACGGCTTGCAAGAAGACCGGGAAAAGGCCTCGGCCATCATCGATGAACTACAGCTCTGCAGCGCTGTAGAAAAGCAGGCCCAGTTTTTCCTGGCTGACCAGCAGATCAACAGCGTCTTGTCGACCAGTGCCGGCCGCCTCTTCGATGGCGTCAGCGCCATCCTCGGCATTTGCCGGGCTTCGACCTTTGAAGGTCAGGCGTCGATGGCCCTGCAGTTTGCGGCGGAGACCTGGGAAAAAGAACACCCTCAGCCGGCCGTGCAGCCCATGGCACCGCTCCACGATAAAGAGCGCCTGCTCTTGCCGACCGGGGCCCTGGTCCAGCGTTTTCTGGAAGAACGCCTGGCTGGAGGGAATACGGGCCAGCTGGCCTATGTCTTCCATCGGGACCTGGCGGCTATGATCGCCGGTGCCTGCCTGGCTGTCCGCGAGGAAACGGGCCTGACGACGGCCGCCCTGAGCGGCGGCGTCTTCCAGAACCGTCTGCTCCTGCGCCTTTGTGACCAGACCCTGCAGCAGCTGGGCTTCACCGTCCTGAAGCACAGTACGGTCCCGCCCAACGACGGCGGCATCGCCTTAGGACAGGCCGTTTACGCCGCATATATGTAGGGGCCGTCCCAAAGGGCGGCCCGCCTGGATATTTGACGCCAAACTACAAACTATTTCTTCGGCATTTTTTCCGCATTTTTGAGCATGTCCGTGACGGCGCTGATGATGTCGTCATCGCCTTCTTTGGCGATGTTGCCCAGGATGGCGGCGACTTCCATCGTATCGCCGTGCTGCCAGGCCAGACAGTGAATCGTTTCCGTGAAGGGATTGCCATTGATGACCAGTGATTTGGCGACGGTCCATTCATAAAAGAGATGACCATTGGTCTTCTTCGCCGTCACTGGTGCTACGACGCGGAAGCCCTGCGGCAGGCGCCCCGGCATATTCTGATTCAGCCGGTTCATGTGGGTCCGCATATCCGGCCGGCTGCCGATATCGCGGAGGTAGGAATTTTCCCGGTTCTCCCCGTAGACAGCAGCTTTGACATCCCAAATCGTCGCCGTATAGTGCAGCAAATAGGCGTACTGGAAATCGGCATCATCTTTCTTGACGACCTGATACGTTTCCGGCTGGATCGGGAAGATTTTTTCAAACAATGCGATGACGTCATTCCCTTCATCCGCTGCCGTCAGCATGGGCTGCCGTCCGGACTGCATGTAGATATCATCGGGCACTGTGATGATGCCCCAGTTGGGGAACTTAGTCATCGTCCCTTTATCCTTGGCCAGCGATGCCGTCCCAATCGACAGGACAGCCGCTGCCATCAGCAAAATAGCTTTGATTCTCATAATTTCACTCCTCGTTTTTCTCAAACAGTAACATGTTCATTGTATCCCATGACGCTTTTTCTGTCAAAAAAGAGAAAAGTATGATATGATATAGTTATGTAAATCGCCTCAATCTATACGATTCAGGCATATTCCCATTTACTTAGGAGGTTATACCACTATGGAATTCAACATCAAAGCGAACTCGACAGCAGAAGTTTCCGAAAAATGCACAGAAAACAACACGGCCATTAAATTAGGCAGCGGCAAATCTCCGGTCTATGCCACACCGGCCCTGGTAGCCCTCATGGAAAACGCAGCCATCAACGCCTGCGACCCTCAGCTCCCGGAAGGCTATAACACCGTCGGCATTGCCATGAACGTCAAACACGTCGCAGCTACTCCGATTGGCCTGACCGTCACCGCCAAAGCTACCTTGGTCGAACAGGACCGTAAAAAACTCACCTTCAAAATCGAAGCTCACGACGAAGCCGGCCTCGTAGGTGAAGCTACCCACGACCGCTTCATCATCGAATCGGCACCGTTCCTGGCCAAAGCCGAAGCAAAAAAAGCTGCAGCTAAATAATATCTCGCAGCTCATATAAAAAAGGGTTGTCGCACATGCGACAGCCCTTTTTTTAGTTTACAGTGATGACTCTCCAATGGTCCCTAGCTGGCTTGCTGTTCAAAGATGTCCTGCGCCAGGCCCATGGGTTCATCGCGGAAGATTCGTTCGTCCATGGTCTTCAGGTCTTCGGCAATGTGCGGCACGAATTCCATCTGGTCGAGGATATCCTTTTGCAGATCCACGCCCGGTGCGATTTCCGTGAGGACCAGGCCTTTGTCGGTGAGGACGAAGACGCAGCGTTCGGTAATGAACATGACCTGCTGATTATGTTTGTGAGCATAGTCAGCACTGAAAGTAATCTGGCCGACCTTATCGATGAATTTCTGGACAGCCCCTTCATGGGTGATGACCAGTTTGCCGTCGCGGATTTCTTCGCGCAGGCCTTTAGCCGTGAAGGTACCGCAGAAGACGACTTTATGCGTGTTCTGGGTGATGTTGATGAAACCGCCACAGCCGGCGATGCGGTCTTTGAACTTACTGACATTGACATCGCCTTTGGCGTTACATTCAGCCATGCCCAGGAAAGCCATGTCCAGCCCGCCGCCATCGTAAAAGTCGAACTGATACGGATGGTCGACGATTGCATCGGCGTTGGCCGATCCGCCAAAGTCAGCGCCGCTGGCCGGTACACCGCCAATCGGTCCGGCTTCGACAGTCAGTGTCAGCTGATCGCCGATACCTTCTTCATTGGCTACACTGGAGACGCCTTCCGGAATCCCGATGCCCAAGTTGACGACGGCGTTGGGTACGAGTTCCATCGCAGCCCGGCGGGCAATGACCTTACGGGCGTTGAGTGCCATCGGCGGAATCTGGGACAGAGGCATACGCATTTCACCGGTATAGGCCGGGTTCTGGACCTGACGGACCTTGGACAAGACGATGTAGTCGACGTCGATGCCCGGCAGGACGACGTGTTTCGGCGGAATCGTCCGGTTTTCGGCCAACGTTTCGACCTGGACGATAACCATGCCGCCGCTGGCTTTGGCTGCCAGGGCCATGGGCAGGAGCTCCATGCGGACTTCTTCGTTATCCGTCGATACGTTACCGTTCAAGTCGGCACAGGTCCCGTGGACGATAGCGACGTCAATGGGGAACGGTTTGTACCACAAGTATTCTTCACCATCCAATTTCTTCACTTCTACCAGGTCTTCCTTGGTGATGCTGTTCAATTTACCGCCTTCAATGCGGGGGTCGACGAACGTATTGAGACCGACGCGGGTGAAGAGGCCCGGCTTGCGGCCGGCAATGCTGCGGAACCACTGAGCCATCGTACCCTGCGGCAGGTTATAGCCTTCGACCTTGTTGTCCATGACCAGTTTACCCAGTTTGGGAGCCAGGTTATAATGATCGGCAATGACCCGTTTCAGCATGCCTTCATGGGCGAAATGGCTGGCACCTTTGCTCACACCGTCACCGATGCCGGCTGTATGGACCAGTGTCAGCTGCTGCGGATATCCGGTCTTGGTAAAGCGGTCTTCCAGGGCCTGCAATACTTCTTCCGGTAATGCACACTGTGCAAAACCACAAACGGCGATAGTCGAACGATTCTTAATAAGCGATGCTGCATTTTCTGCTGTAATCAGTTTTGCCATGATGACTCCCTCCTTATAGATTGCCTTGCTTATCTTCGATGAGCTCTTTTTCTTCTCATCTTCTGACTTTAGTATAGCCCTGTTTTCCCTTGAAAAATACGCACAAAGCCGTGACAAAAGATGAAAAAGTTGCCCGAAAGATGACAAACGTGACAAGGTCTTTCCTTGAAGGTGTCCCGCCGCAGCTATATAATGAATATAAAGAATATACACACATTCAATTTTACCATCAAAGGGGTCTTAGTTATGAATCCTTATGCAGAAGTCCTCAAGCAGCTGCTGCAATACACGGAGACGAAATATACGACCTTATCCCAGGCTATCGACTATGACATGTCCTATATCAGCAAATGGGTCAACGGCGCCCGCCTGCCGGCTTCGCGCCACGCCGATCGCATCCACGAAGACATGGCCCGCTTCTTTGCCGATACCGCCCAGAAACAGCACCAGGAAGACGACTTGAACCGTATCTTCTCCTTTGCCGACGACGGCCAGGATCTGGCGTTCCATCTCTACGGGCTGCTCAGCCAGGCCTATCGCCAGGCCCAGATCAAGACGGGAAAAAATGAAAACCGCGACCAAGCTATCCATTTCTATGCCGGCCGTGCGGACTGCCACACGGCCCTGCGCCAGCTCCTCCACCAATACATCGAAGGCCTCCCGTCTCAGGGGATGCTGGTCATGACCGGCCAGTTCCACGTCCTCGACCAGAATGGCGTCTGGCAGATTCTGGAAGAATGTCACAATGACCACTGGTCCTGTGATGTCCACTTAGGCCTGAAAATGGATGTCTTCGCCGCCCACATGCCCCAATCCGTCAGCAGCCTCTACCAGTGCCTGGACCATCTGCTGACTTATAATTTCACCATGCATGAAATCAATCACGAGTCGTACCGCAACATCATCGTCCTCAAAGATGCCTTCGCCTACCTCTATTACGTCGACGGCGACGATTACATCGACATGTGCCTGACCATCACCGACCCGGTCCAAGTCCGGGAAATCTATAAGAAATGCTGCGCCTATATGATGGTCCAGCCGGTCCTCATGGAACCCCGCCAAACGCTGGGCATGGAACGCTTTGGCTACCGGGACATCTTCTTTACGTCCAATAAGTACCTCTTCTTCCTGACTAATGGCCTGGAATTTCTCCTCCCCGACGAAGTCTATACGTCCCTGTGCCAGCTCGTCGACAAAGGGAAATACCCTAACGCCACTAAAGAATGGGTCCGCCGCATCCAGTACATCTGGTACCGCATCATCGAGCAGGGCCGCATGAAAATCATCATGCCCAAAAATTCTATCATCCGCTACCTGGAAACGGGCTGTTTCTACCTGACCGACATGAACTACCAAATGACGCCAGACGAAAGAAAGGCCCAGCTCAACCTCATCGTTGAAAAGATGAAGCAGAACCCGGCCATTACCTGTGGGATTCTCCTCCCGGCACCGGGAGAAAGCAGTTATACGAATTTTTCTAATCTCGCCTTTTACGGCAACTACACGTCAGCTTTCTTAAAAAAGAACACGCACCACATCCTGCCGCAGACCAAACCGATTTACTTGCTCAACAACCCTCAGCTCATCACCTGTATGCATGAGTTCTTCGACGACCTGAGCCGTTCGCCCCAGTACAAAGGCTTCTCTGCCGAAAATGTCGACGCCCTGCGGGGCCTCATCATGCCGCTCATGACAGTCCTGACAGAAGAAAACGGCGACGCCTAGTGTTCCGGCTGGGAAATACCGCGGACCGTAATCTTGAGGATTTCGACGGCCATGCCCGTCGTGTATTCTACTTCCTGCTGGATAGCCTTGCGGATGCGGCTCATGAGCTTCTTGATGTTCTGGCCATAGGCGATGGTCAAGGACAGGATGATAGCCAGGCCGTTGCGCGTTGAATTGTAATTGATGGCCACCCGCAGACGGTTGATCTTGGTGACGCCGCCATTTTGTTTCAACGCATGGCGCACTAAGGCTTCCAGTACTTCGTTCGAAAAGGTCAGCTTGCCATAATAGCTGAAGACAGGCCGGACGACGGACCGTTCAAAGTTGGAAATCTGCTTGCCGTTACGGCCGTAGAAGAAGGAGCGTATCGGGTCCAGGAGATAGCCCTGGAAATGGGGCTTCAGTTCCATCGTCGGCACGGGGATGATATGCTTGCCTTCTTTCAGGCGGATAGCCCGGGCCTTGGCGATCTCGGACGGGCACGATACATCCTCGATGCGGATGAACTGCAACGCTTCCGGCAGATCCAAGGCCTGGCAGATGCGGTGGATCATGTGTTTCGACGTCCCCAGGATGAGCAGTTTCGGCGGATGGACTCTCGCCAACGCCGCCCGCATGGCTGCTGCATCTTCAGGCTTGTTGAAAATGGCCCGGCGCACGGCCTTCAGGCGGTTCGTCTCTTCCTTGGCCGACCGGCCGGCAACGATACGGTTGTGGTCGATGAGCAGGCCGTCGTCGATGATGGTCTGGATATCGTGGTCATAGGCGACGACCAGGGCATGATGGCTCTTGCCGGTACCACTGGCCCCAATAAAACCGAAAACTTCCATGAATCTCACCTGCTTTTCTTAAAGCTTATCCTTTTACATCATTCAGTAAAGCTTTTACAGCTTGGGCATCGACGGTGAAAACGCCGACCTTTTCCGGGAAGCGCCCTGTCGTGCCGTGGAAATCAGAGCCGCCGCTGACGTACCAATGACGGTCCTCGGCCAGTTTCAAAAATTCCTTATAACGACCGCGGTTCTTGGGGTGATAGACTTCGACGCCGTCAAAGTCATGGGCCAGGACCTGGTCCAGCGTCCGCTTGAGCAGTCCCGGATGGGCCAGGACGGCAATGCCCCCGGCCTGGCGGATAAGGGCGACACAGTCGTCGATGCTGCGGCGGTGATACGGCACGTAGGCTGGACCCCCGCGATAGAGGAGCTTATCAAAGACCGTCTTGACGTCCGGGAAATAGCCTTTGGCCACGAGCTGGCGGGCAATATGGGGCCGGCCGACGGTGCCGCCCTGTCGCAGCGTCGCTTCGATGGCGCTGCGGTCGATATCATAACCAAGCGCCCGGCAGCGGTCGACGATTTCCAAGGCCCTGTTGAAGCGCCGTTCCTTGAACTGGGCGCAGTAAGCCTGCAGCCCTTCATCAGCCGTATCAATGCCGTACCCCAGGATATGGACATCTTCGCCGTCACATTCCGAACTGATTTCAATAGCCGGGATGACGCGGACGCCTGGCGCAAAAGAATGGCTGCCATCATAGGCGGCGACGGTATCGTGGTCAGAAATGGCCATGACACTGAGCTTGGCATCGACAGCCATCCGGGTCAGCTGCTCCGGTGTATAGACACCATCGGAGCAGGTCGTGTGCATGTGTAAGTCTACGAGCATGGGAAGCCTCCCTGTAATAAATGAAGAATCGATTTGATGCCGACGCCGGTCGCCCCGATGAGGCCCGTTTCGTCGGCTTTTTCATTGAAAGCCGGACCGGCAATATCCAAGTGGATCCACGGCGTGCCGTCGTGGACGAACTGCTTGAGGAAGAGGCCTGCCGTAATCGCGCCGGCTTCGGGACCGCCGACGTTCTTCAAATCGGCTACGTCGCTTTCCAGGAGCTTTTCATATTCTTCATCAGCCGGCAGCTGCCATATCTTTTCGTGGACTTCCGTAGCGGCCTGGAAGAAATGGTTCATCCACTCCTGGTCGTTGCCGATCATGCCCGTCCGGACAGTCCCCAAAGCCGTCACGCAGGCGCCGGTCAAAGTCGCCAGGTCGATGAGGCGCGTCGCCCCTTTTTCCTGGGCATATGTCAGGGCGTCGGCCAGGATGAGCCTTCCTTCGGCATCGGTATTCTTGACTTCTACGGTCTTGCCATTATACATGGTCAGGATATCATCGACATGATAGGCCATACCGGAAGGAATATTTTCGACCAGCGGGATGACCGCCAGGACATTGACGGGATACTTGAGCAGCATCAACGCCCGCATGACACCCACAGCCGCTGCGGCCCCAGCCATATCGTCCTTCATAAATTCCAGATTAGCATGACTTTTAAGGGACAAGCCGCCGCTGTCATAGGTGACGCCCTTGCCGACGATGCCCAGGACTTCCCGGCTGTTAGGGTCCCCCTGATAGGCGATGGACAAGAGCTGCGGCGGATTCATGCTGCCCTTGCCGACGGCGACGATGCCGCCCATATGGCGTTTTTCCAAAGTCCACTTATTGAGGTTCTCAATGAGGATATTATCGCCCTTGAGCATCCCGCCGACGATGTCGGCGAACTTGCGCGGCGTCAAATCGTTCGACGGCATGTTGACCAGATCCCTGGCGGTATAGATGCCTTCATAGACCGAAGTATACATATAGCACATAGAATTGAATTCCTTCGGCCGCAGGCTATGGGTCAGGATATTGATATTGCCAATGGTCCGGCTCTTGGCCTGGCGTTTATAGCGGGTAAATTCATAATTGCGGTACAGCAGGCCATCGATGAGGGAGCCCAGATCCATATCCAGGGTATCAGCCATGACAGCCAACTCGCTGACGCCTTCCTTCATAGCCGCTGCCATGAGGCGCCGGGCCATACGGAAATCTTCATACGTCGAATAACGGATGGGCTTCCCTTCCAGGCCGATGAGGAAATATGTCTTAGCCTGACCATCCGACAGGAAATGGAAGACATGGAGGGATGTATATGGTAACACCTCCGGATGCTGTTCAACATAAGCCCGGATGACCATGACATCATCCTTGGGCAACTGACGCAGCGTCGACAAGCGCCGATTGATGCCGACGGCAAGCGTATCCATACCGCCATTGCCATTATAAGTAATCATGCGCATCGCTCACTTTCACTCTATTTACAAATTAAGTATTTTGGGTAAAATCTCACTGCTTTCATTATACATTCGCCGTATCGCCAAAATCAAGAATCGGGAGAAATTCAACTTTCTGTAAATTTTTTTAAAAAAAAGCTTGCAATTCTCTCCGATTTAGTGTATTATACTACATGTGCTCAGGAAACAGCGAGTACGAAGAAAAACAAAACATGGACCATTAGCTCAGCTGGCAGAGCACCTGACTCTTAATCAGGGTGTCCAGGGTTCGATCCCCTGATGGTCCACCATAGCAAAAAAGGGCTTGTCGCACGACGACAAGCCCTTTTGAGTTTTAAGTTTGCAGTTTATAGTTTTTAGTGGTAGGGGACGTCCTGATAAGGCGTCCCGCTACGAGATTCAGGTATAACCTGTTCAGAAAAAGCCCGGTAACTTATGCGTAGCGTACAGCATAAGTTACCGGGCTTTTCTATCCACTATCGTTTAAAATATAATCTTACTTCACGATGACGGCCAGTACGTCGCCGGTCTTTACGTTATCGCCGGGATTGACGCGGATTTCGTGGAGCGTGCCGTCAGCAGTGGCTGTGATGTCGTTCTGCATCTTCATGGCTTCCAAGACGAGGATAATGTCGCCTCGTTTGACGGCTTTGCCAGCTTCGGCTTTAAGAGCCGAAATCTTGCCCGGCATGGGGGCTTTGACCGTAATGGCGCCATCAGGGATCGGGCCGCCTACAGCGGGAGCCGGTGTAGATGCCGGTGCAGCCGGAGCCGGTGCGGGAGCTGCCGGTGCAGATGCCGGTGCAGATGTCTGCGGAGCCGGAGCTGCCACCGGAGTGCCGCCCATTTCTTCGACTTCTACTTCATACGCTTTGCCATTGACAGTAATCTTGAATTTTTTCATATATCTTGTCCTCCTGGATCTAAATACGTTTTCAGTTAACGACTCATGCCACCCAGGCGGGCTGCCATAGCCCAATTTTCCCGATGGCGTTTATAACCGCGCTTCTGCGGACGGATAGAGCGGATAGCTGCCGGTGAATAGCCATAGGCGGCAACAGCAGCCATGATGACGGCGACGACTTCATCCGAAAGCTCCCCTTCCGGAACGGCCTGGTTCCCGTCTGATACGACGGTCATCGGCCGGGCCGCTACGACAGCCGGCTGACGCTGGCCGACAGGGACGACGGGGTGGGTCAGTTCCTGTTTTTCCGGTTGTGTCGGTTGCGGCTGGACCGTCTTTTCAGATTTTACAGCTTCCTTCAAGTCCTGGACGGCTTCTGCCAGGTCTTTGACGCTCTGCTGAAAATCAGCGACGTCCTTCATCTTGTCTTCCAAGGCACGGAAGCGGGTATTATAGTACCGACTCAAAATCAAGGTCATGGCAATCAACAGGACGATGACGGCAAATTGAATTTCTATCATACGGCAGCCTCCTTATAACGGCATGTTGCCGTGCTTCTTCGACGGCCGTTCTTCCCGTTTGCTGTAAAGCATTGCCAAGGCGCTGATGATGCGCGGCCGCGTTTCCTTCGGTTCGATGACGCAATCGATCTGGCCGTGTTCAGCAGCTTTATAAGGCGTCGAGAATTCATTGATATATTCTTGCTTCTTCTTTTCCTTTTCCGGATCGTGTTTGAAGATGATATTGGCAGCTCCATCGGGACCCATGACGGCGATTTCTGCCGACGGCCAGGCCATGACCATGTCAGCACCGAGCTGACGGCAGCACATGGCGATATAGGCCCCGCCGTATGCTTTGCGGGTGACGACAGTAATCTTGGGAACCGTCGCTTCACAATAGGCATAGAGCATCTTGGCACCATGACGGATAATGCCGCCGTATTCCTGGGTCGTCCCCGGCAGGAAGCCCGGTACATCGACGAAAGTGACGACGGGGATATTGAAGCTGTCGCAGAAGCGGATGAAACGGGCCACTTTGTCGGACGCATTGATATCCAGGCAGCCGGCAAGGAATTTCGGCTGGTTAGCAATAATGCCAACGGTCTGTCCGTCAAAGCGGGCAAAGCAGGTGATGATATTCAGGGCATAGTTTTCCAATACCTGGAATACATTGCCATCGTCGACGCAGGATTTGATGACATCGAGCATATCATAAGGCATGCTGCTGTTGTCGGGAATAATCGAGTTGAGGCTTTCATCTTCCCGGTTCGGATCGTCGTCAGATTCGACGACCGGTGCCTCTTCCATATTGTTGCTGGGCAGGAAGTCGAGGAGAGCCTTGATTTTTTCGATGCAGTCATCTTCATTTTCACAGGCAAAGTGAGCGACGCCGGAAATAGAGCTGTGCGTCATGGCGCCGCCCAATTCTTCGGCCGTTACTTCTTCGGCTGTGACCGACTTGATGACGGCCGGGCCCGTAAGGAACATGTCCGACGTATTCTTGACCATGAAGACGAAGTCCATCAAGGCCGGGCTGTATACAGCACCGCCGGCGCAGGGCCCCATGATGACGGCAATCTGCGGGATGACGCCAGATGCAGCCGTATTATTCATGAAGATGCGGCCAAACCCGGACAGGGCATCGACGCCTTCCTGGATGCGGGCACCGCCGGAATCATTGATGCCGATGACGGGAGCCCCCATCTTCAGGGCCATTTCCTGCATCTGGGCAATCTTGTGGGCATGCATTTCGCCAAGGGAACCGCCTTCAACCGTAAAATCTTCGGCATAGGCAAAGACCAGACGGCCGCGGACCGTACCGTAGCCGGTAACGACGCCGTCGCCGGGGATTTCCTTTTCCTGCATGTTGAAATTCATACAGCGATGATGGATGAACTGCCCCATTTCGGTGAAGCTGCCTTCATCAAATAATTTAGCCAGCCGTTCGCGGGCTGTCATCTTGCCTTTTTTATGTTGCGAATCGATTCGCTTCTGACCGCCGCCCAGCTCGATTTTCGCGAGCTTTTCATGGAGCTGGTCAATCTTTTCCTGAACTGTAGCCATTCATATACCTCCAGTATCAAAAGTATTTCATCAGGTCACATAACAATTAATTATATCATAGAATATTCAATTTTTATAGTCTTGCGCCTATACCGTTCAGTACTGGCCGCGGACGACTTCCACCTTCTTCCCGCAAAAGGCGATCCCGTATTTCCATACCGTCTGGATTCCCCGCCGGCGAAATTCCGTCACGTATTCCCGCTCTTCAATCTGCTGCAACGCCTCCTTGGCCTTATCGACCATGTCCGCTTCACTGGCAGCTACCTTGAATTCCATGATGACGCCAGCCTTCTCTACCCCCCTGGGGATAATGGCCAGGTCAAAGCGGCCGTATCCGCTTTCCCGGTTCGATTCGATGATATAATCAGATGCAAATAACGCTGTCATGCCAAGGACAAAGCCGTGGTAGAAACTTTCTTTATGGGCCCTATCATACACGCTGACCAAGTCCCGAAGATACCCTCCCAACAGTTCTGAAAAGGCCTGTCCTTTGCCCGAAAGTAACTCATCGAACATGGTTTCCAGTCGGGACACAGAATAACGGCCTCGCATCTTATCCAAAATTTCAAAGCGGTAAATATCCTGAACTTCCCGATTGGGAATCACTAATTCACAGCGTATGCCGCCAATGCCTCGTCTGCGGCTGACAGCCGTCAAATAACCTGTCGTCAGCAGCATCGTATACAACGCATCCGTATCGTGGCCAATGTCTTCATAAATGACACCCTCCCGGATCAAGGCAGTCACTTGGCACCCCTGCAACAAAGCTAGCAAATCACCTTCTGTATCAGCTGTCACGTGGCGCAGCATTTCCCGGATGATACCATTGCCCGACGTATTGACCCAATAGTCACCAACCTCACCGTGACGGAAAAAATTGATAATCGACCAGGGATTATAAATCTCTGCCCCACCAAAGAGATAGCCGTCATACCATTTCTTCAAGTCGGGCAGCGCCTCCGCCATGGTCAGGTCTTCCGCCATCTGTGCCACTTCCTGCGGCGTAAATCCAATGACCTCCCGATAGGCAGCATCCATGACGGAACAGACATCGAGATTATTCAGATCACTGAAAATACTTTCTTTGGCGACCCGCAGGACCCCTGTCAGTACGGCAAAATCTAAGTCGCGATTGCCCTTCAGGACGCTGCCCAAAAACTGTTTCATAAAAGCAATGCACTCTGTATAAAAGCCGTGTTCCCAAGCCTGCTGAATGGGCGCATCGTATTCATCAATCAATAAAATGACCGGCTTGCCAAAATGCTGATGCATCATCTTGACCAACAGTGCCAGGGCCAGCTGCATTTCATTCTGCCCAGAAGCCTGCTGTTTCAGTGCCAGAAAGCGCCTGCGCAAGTCCGGATTGACAGACGGACTATCAGCTAAATAATCATGGTCAATGAACCAGTAGCTGATCCAGGAACTCAGGGATTGCAACATCTGCGGCCACGTGAGGTCCTTCAAATCCTTCAAGGACAAGAACAATACCGGATACTGTCCGCGATAGGCCATGTAATCCGCCCCGGCCCGGTCGATAGCCAGGCCGTCGAAGAGGTGGCGGCTCTGTACTTCTTTTTCAATAGAGAAGAAATACTCCAGCATACTCAGCGTCAAGGTCTTACCGAACCGCGCGGCCCGCTTCTGGAGCTTCTGGGCGCGCATCAGGGCGGGCAGGGTGGCCGGGACGGTGTCCAGCTCATCGGCCAGAGTCGTGCGGCCCTTTTCCTTATTTTTGAGCGCATCCCAGCTGTTTATACCGGCATTTTCAGCCGCCGAAGCGGCAAAGATGTTCGGGTGCCGGAACACCAGCTTCTCGCACACCTCGCGGCACACGTCCTCAAAGGTAAAGTGCCCGCGCTCTTCTTCGATCACGGCATGGAACGCCACCTGCATCAGCACATCGCCCAGCTCCTCCCGGAGCATGGCCGGGTCGTCGGCGTCGATGGCCTCCAGCACCTCACAGGTCTCCTCCAGAAAATTTTTCCGGATGGAAGCATGGGTCTGCACTTTATCCCAGGGGCAGCCGTTTTCCGGGTCGCGCAGGATGCGCAACACTTCCAGCAGCTGTTCCGCGGTATAGGGTGCGCTCGGTACCCAGTCCAGCATGGCAGGCCCTCCCTTCCAAAAGATACTACAAATTGTACCGCATCCTCTGCGGTTTTGCAAGGGTATAAGGGCATTTCCCGGTATTTTTACGGAGATTTCTCTTTTTTCGCAAAAACAGGGCGGTATCCTGCCAAAGGGGACACCGCCCGTTTTCCGGTTTTTGCTGGGGCGCTGTTTACGTTACAGCTGTGCGCCGCACTTATTGCAGAACAGTGCATCGTCCGAGACGGGTGCACCGCACTGCGGGCAGGTCTTGCGGGGCTCTTCGGCAGG
>ENA-ORSS01001296-ORSS01001296.1-human-gut-metagenome-genome-assembly--contig:-NODE-1296-length-26022-cov-6.728540_pt1 | contig 26022 bp, 19 predicted proteins | sample MGYA00241899_ERZ509162 | MGnify/ENA primary metagenome ERZ509162 (study PRJEB26280, sample SAMEA2338641) | human gut metagenome | biome: human gut; feature: human-associated habitat; material: faeces... | reverse complement strand
CCCCCGCCACGATCTCGTGGCCGCGCGCCCAGGCCGCATGCTCGTAGGCGTAGAGCTTCAACAGGCGCTCGTGCTCCGCCTGCGCCTTTTCATAGCGGCGCACGAGGCGCGCCGCCGCCTTGCGCGGGTCCTCGCGGCAGGCGGCGAGGAATTCCTCACTGACCGGGCCCGCCGTCAAAGCTGCCTCGAGCTCCTTTATCGTGCAGTCTGCGACAGCCTTCATGCCTCATCCCCCCGCTCTTCACCGGCCGGTTCCGTTGCAGGGACCTGCGGCACCTCATCGAGCGTGACAAGGCCGAGCTTGCCGCTGCGGAACTCCGTCAGCACGATGTTCTGCGCCTTCTCGAGGTCGACCACGCCGCCCTTGACGAGGCAGCCGCGCTTGCGGCCAATGGCCTCGAGCAGCGCCAGCCCGTCTTCCGGCATCTCGCCCTTGAACTTGAAGCGCTCCTGCAAGCGCTCCGGATAGTCGCGGCGCATGACCGAGAGCAAGAGCGCCGTGACCTGCTCGCGATCGTAGATCTCATCGTTGATCGCGCCCGTGAACGCGAGCTTCAGGCCGACCGTCTGGTCCTCGAACTTCGGCCAGAGGATGCCCGGCGTGTCGAGCAGGTCAAGCGCCGCGCCAATCTTGATCCACTGCTTCGCGCGCGTCACGCCCGGCTTGTCCGCCGCCTTCGCCTTGACCGCACCGGCAAGGCGGTTAATCAGCGACGACTTGCCGACATTCGGGATGCCGAGAATCATGCAGCGCGCCGCACGCGGACGACCGCCAGCCTTGACGAAGCGGTCCGTCTTCGGACGCGCGAGTTCCTCTGCCTTCGCGACGAGCTGCTTCATACCGCGGCCTTTGACCGAGTCAATCGCGACCGCCGGGATGCCCTGCGCGCGAAAGTACGCGAGCCAGCGCTTCGTGCTCGCCGCATCCGCGAGGTCCGACTTGTTGAGCGCGATGAGTCGCGGCTTGCCTTTGATGATCTCGGCGAGCATCGGGTTGGCACTGCTCGCCGGGATGCGCGCATCGAGCAGCTCGATGACAACATCGACGAGCTTGAGGTTCTCCTCGATGAGCCGCTGCGCCTTCTTCATATGGCCAGGGAACCACTGGATTCCCGGCAGGTCATTTCTTGTTTCTTTATCCATCTGTATCCTTATTCCTCCAAAATCTGCCCCATGGTGGGCAAGCCCATTTTCTCATCAACCGAGAGGTATTTCCTTATAATAGAGAAAGACAGCTGTACCAACTTGTACAGCTGTCTTTATTGTATCGGACTTCTTGCGCCTTGTAAAGTCAAGGCAGTACAGGGGCGCCCTCCCGAATATCATTTATTCATCTCAATGTCATCAGTCCGGCACAACGAGTCCAGAGAGTGTAGAACAGTCTGTGTAAATCGGTATTGCACGAATATGCCTCATGACCTATACTGGTGCTATGCGAAGATAATGACGGACTGCTAGTGTAGGGATGCAAGGGTTCCATTTTGTGAGGGAGGAGTTCTATGCCAACAATCAAATGGCTGCTGAAGGAAAGTGGCCTGAGTAATCTGCGCTTACTCACCAGCTTTAATCACATCAACAGCCCCATTCAAAGCGTGAATGTTTTGGATAATCCAGATGTCAGCAAGTGGTTCAAGAAGGATGAGTTGATTTTAACGACAGGCTTTATATTTTTGGGCAACCCAGAATTGCAGCGCAGTATTGTCCGCGACCTGAAAGAATTCGGATGCGCTGCACTTGCCATCAAGATTCGTCGTTACTTTCGGTCAATTCCAGAAGCCATCCTGGATGAAGCAGCAAAACTCGACTTCCCGATCATCGAGTTGCCTTTCTTCTACGGCTTTTCTACCATTTCTCAGGTTGTTTTCAATCAGCTGGATATCGAAGCGCGTGCTCTGCCGATTGCACGGCAAGAATTCATCCAAAATTTCATGGATGATGTACTCAACCGTTCCTCTTGGGATGACCTGTTACAGGAACTCGCTGACTTCTTGGAAATGCCGGTAAGCCTGGTCGATGAACAAGAAATGCCACTCTGTTCTATTGCTCCAACAAATACGCTTCCAGATGATGAGTGGTTTCAGCGAATCATGGAAAATGCTTACAGCCAAGGTATCCCTGCCATAGAAAAACTAATGCTGAAAGACGCCGCACACAAAATGCATATCATGGATCTTCCCAACCAGATGGGGAGACTTCTGATTTTTTATAAAAAAGAACAGATGATTCCTCCAGAAGACTTCTGGCAATGTATCTTAAGACTATTAGCGCTCGCTTTCGAGCAACAGAACTTCAGCCTTCAGAATCGCGAACATCATTCGTCTTTCTTTCTGCGTGCAGTCATGCAGAAACAGACACTGACCGAACAGGAGATCAAGAATCTATGCCTCTTTTACGGATTTGATTTCCACAAATCATGGATTTGCCTAACAACCAATCTGCCAGCGCTAAAAGAGCTTTCCAATGATATGATGTCCAAAATGAAGCAGGATGTCCTGCAAACAAGTACTGGAGTCTCTACTCCTTTCATCTGCACGAACAATAACATATTCTGTTGCTTTTTCTTATTCTCTACGGATTGCCATCCTCTCAAAGCGCTGCATACAGTACGCCAATTTGCACGAGAACTGATGAAAAAATGGAAACCCTATGCAGATTCTCCTATCCCCATCGGTATCAGCAGCTGCCATAACAGCATAGCATCGATTCGCCAGTCCTTAGAGGAAAGCCTGACAGCACTGAATACCAATACAAAAGATGCTGGTTCAATCCGCTCATACCTGCATCTCCTCCCTGCTCTGATGATAGCTAACCACCCCCAAAATCAGGCTATCCTGATTCGCAATTTCCTAGAACCTGTCATCCAATATGATCATGAGCATCATACCAATTTAACAGGAACACTCCGTGCTTATCTAAACGCAAACTACAATGCCAGCCTGGCAGCAAAGTCGATGTATCTGCACCGAAATACAACCATCAACCACATCGAGAAAATAAAAGAACTGCTGGACATCCAGTTTGACAACGCAGAAGAAAATCATTTGATTTACCTTGCGCTTCTCGCTCTCGATATCCAACAGTAAACTCCAGTGGATTCTTTTATTTTATAGGTTCATATGTCCGTGCGGAATCCTGCACCAAGCGAAGTATATTTCATGAGGAAGTAATACGCTATACCCCCGATAAAAAATCCGAGGCACCATGCCAGCTTGACCTCTAGGAAAGCGGCGATAGCTCCTAGGAACATGGCAAGGATAGCAGCTTTATTGTATCCCGGCATAGATTCTTCTGAGGAATAAATCGTCGCAATATCAATTTCTTGCTTACGCAGAATGTAATACTCAATCAAGAGTATGGCAACAATTGGACCGAGGAATGCGGAATAGATGAGGATGAAGTAGGTCAGCCCCATAGCTGAAGAATCCTGCACCAAGATCCACGGACAGCTGCAGACAGCAAGCACGCCGGTAATGACAACTGCCACACGATAGTGTACCTTCGTCAGGAGAACCGTGACATAGGTAGGCGGCACGATATTGGCAACCATATTCACGGCGATAGCCCCCATGACGATGAATGCAGAAATGAATACACTGATTGACGGATTATTAACGACCATCGGGATTGCCTTTGCTGGATTGGAAATTCCCGTTACCGACGCAAGCATAGCACCGATGCAGAGGACAGTTCCATAAGCCAGGGCGATTGGACAGAAATACAGCAGGCCGCGTTTTCCATGGCTGATGCCAGGTTCCAGTTCGCGTGAATAATCCGCAGCCGAAAGAAAAATTGCCGCGTAGTTACCCATGAATGCCATAATGAAGCCAAAAAACTCGATTCCCCAGGTACCTTCCGCATCAACCCACGTACTGACGATTTCTGCACTATGCTGAGAAAGAAGGATATAGAAGACATAGAGCAGTGCCAGCATGATGACAACCGAGATAATCGATTCTACCCATTTGATGGCCTTGAAACCAAAGAAAGAGAGGACAATCTGCACAGCTTGCATGACGATAAAGCACATGAACTGCTGATCGATGCCAGCAACAATCTTCAGTATCTCATTCAGTGCCGTTGCGCCAATCCAGCTCTGGAAGCCATACCATACAATGGCAGGGATGCCGCGGAGCAGTGATGAGATGATGCTGCCTTTGGCACCGAAGGACATGCGGAGCTGCATGACATACGGGATTCCTGTCTTATAGCCAAAACTATCATTCAGAGAAAAAATCACGGATATGATTGCGATGGCAATGAACGCAGCAGCCAGTGTCTGATAGATATTCATCATGGCCGTACCTGCAACGACAAGACTTCCGCCGAGAGTCATATTACCGAGATTTACACCATCTCCGAGCCACATCGACATGTAGTTCCACGGATTGAGCTTCCGTTCTTCTGGCTTCTTGGGCAGCAGCGATTCATCGATTCCTGCTGCCTTATTTATCGCTACACACATGGAGACCACTCCTTTTTCTGGTAATTCATGGTAGATTGTCATCCTTTGCACATGATCATGCGGCCACGCGGCGTGCCGATGATTTTCCCATCTCTCATGATGGTCTGTCCACGAAGGATTGTCTCATCGACAGCGCCTTTGAAGCGCGTCCCCATATAGGGGCTGACATGATGCTTGTAAAGGATATCATCGGCTTTCAGGATGTATTCTCGGTCCAAATCTATCAGTGCAAAATCTGCATCATAGCCTACCGCGATCTTTCCTTTTCCCTCAATCCGGAGAGATCCTGGCATGTTCTCACAGGTCAGCTTCATGATTCTTTCTAATGGCACTTTCCGCGCATGGTAGCCGTGCGTAAGCAGCCCTGTCAGCGTATGCTGTACAGAAGCGATACCACCCCATGCCTTCATGAAAGACACGTCCTCTTTCATGGAAGGGTCAGATGGAGAATGGTCAGAATCCACATAATCAATATCGCCGGCTAAAAGATGTGCCCACATGAGCGGCTGGTTCTCTTTGCTGCGGACTGGCGGTGAGCATTTTGCCACGGGTCCCAGAGCAGCAACTTCTTCATCCGTCAAGATCAGGTACTGCCCGATTGTCTCTACCGATACATCGACGCCTCTTGCCCGCGCTGCATTGATGATGTCAATGCTCTTTGCTAGAGAGGCATGTGCGATGATTAATTTGACGCCCGTCTCTTCCGCAAACGTGATCATGCGTGTGATACTCTCAATTTCCGTGATGGGTGCATGGGCTGCAAAATACGCCCAGGCATCATCGTGACCGGCACTTTCCTGCTCTGCTCCAAGTTTTGCAGTCAGTCTGTCATTCTCGCAATGAACCATGAGAGGAAGACCGAGTTTCTTGATGATTTCCATGCCCTTGAGTGCGGAATAGTCATCAATGCCCTTGAATTCTGGAATGCCGCTGTAACAGGAAAATGCTTTGAAACCGACCACGCCGCAGGCGGCTAGTTCTTCAAGCCGGTCGAGATTATCGGGCGTCAAGCCACCCCAGAAACCGAAATCTGTGTAGGAGTCATGGCTGGCAATATCATATTTTTTCTGGAATTCTTCCTTATCGAGCAGGCAGGGAGTTGAGCGGCATATCGATGAATGTCGTGCCGCCACCAGCTGCAAGACCTGCGCTGCCGTCCTTGATGGTTTCCCATTCTGTACGCCCAGGCTCATCGAAATGCACGTGACCATCAAAAGTACCAGGGAACACTACTTTTCCTGTGGCATCGATTTCACGGTCTGCGGAGCCAGAAAGAGATGGCCCAATTTCAACAATCTTTTCTCCCTCGACAGCGATATCGACCTGCTGCATTCCCTCAGGAAGCATGACCTTGCCGCCACGAATCAGCAATGAATAAGTATTCGACATGGTAAAGCACCCCCATCATCCTTCTGCCCACTGTTTCTTTACGAATTTTCCAAAGCCTTTTTCACCGACCAATTTGCCATTTTGGGCCATGACTTTACCACGCAGGATAGTGCAGACAGGAAGCCCCTGCCCTTTCATGCCGACAAAAGCAGAAATCTTATTGACATAGTACAGGGAATCTGCTGTGATTTCCCATTTGGCATCCGGGTCGAGGATGACCATGTCCGCATCGAACCCTGGACGGATGGCACCCTTTTTGCCATAGAGTCCAAAGACACGGGCAGGGCCCTCGCCAATGGCATAGGCAATGACAGTTGGACTGATTCCCCGTTTGACAACACCTTCGCTATAGGCTGCCTGTATGGTACTCTGGATGCTCGAAATGCCACCCCATGCCCCAAAGATGCCATGCTTTTCCTCACTCTTTTCGCTGAGCTCACAGGGAGAGTGATCGGAACCGATGCAAGAAAGCGTGCCATCTTCAACATAATGCCAGAGCGCATCGACATCTTCTGCGCTGCGCAGAGGTGGTGCGCATTTGAAGAGGCTTCCATGTGCCAATACATCCTTATCGGTCATGCTCAGATAGTGCCCACAGGTCTCTGCCGTGACATCCACGCCATCGAGTTGTGCTTCTTTAATTGCCTGAGCGACCTTCGGATGGCTGACATGGCAGATATGCACTTTAGCACCAGTTTCTCTGGCACATTCGATGATATTCTGCGTTGCAATGAGCTCTGCAATGACCGGACGTGAATCCAGGAAATCCTGCCAATCTGGCTTTGCTTTGCGCTTAGCTCGTTCTTCGCCCCATTTGATCAAGGAATAGTCCTCACAATGGAAACCGGCTCTCGCATCGAATTCCCTGAGGATCTCCATCGCTTCGCGCGCCTGACCAATGGTCAGCGGTACATAATCGGGAGAGACCGGCCCGATGAAACTCTTGAAGGCGACGCAGCCTTTTGCATCGAGTTCTTTGAGGTCAGCAAAGTTATAGTCGACCAGTCCACCCCAGAAACAGTAATCGGTATAAGCCTGTGGCGCAACGATTTCCAGTTTCTTATCCATGATATTGCCATTGGTCATCGCCGGCTCATTCTGCAAGGGCATATCGATGATGGTCGTATAGCCGCCAACGATAGCAGCTGCTGTACCATGCATGTAATCTTCGCGCCAATTATATCCCGGATCATTCAGGTGTGCATGGCTGTCAATGCCGCCAGGGAATACGTATTTCCCTTTTGCATCAACCACGTCTTTTGCCTCAAACGGCAGCCCCGGTGCAAAAATCGCGGCAATCGTTTCGCCCTTCACGCCAACATTTGCGGAAAAAATCTGATCAGATGTGACAATCCTGCCATTCTTCACGACCAAATCAAACATCATCTTCGCCCCCATGATAATCACAGCTATAATAGCAGCTGTCACGCCTTACAGCGTATGGATCAAATCGTATAAGACTTCTGTCGCCTTGCCGAAGGACTCATACTCCGTATGCTCCTCCTGGCAATGACTGCGTCCATCTTTGCTCGGCACAAAGAGCATGACGGTATCATAATGCTGGCCGATGGCCAGTGCGTCATGACCAGCGCCACTTGGCATGCGGATGGCCTGGTAGCCATGTTTCTTGCAGGAATCTTCCATCATGTCCAGCATTGCACTGCTCATATCGACAGGCGTGATGCTGAGTTTTGTCTCGTACGAATACGATGCACCACATTTCGACGTTTCCTCTTCCAAGAGCGCCTGTATCTTCTTGGCAATCTTGTCGATGATCTCGTTCTTTGTCGAGCGGATATCGACACTGAAGGACATCTCCTGAGCAACGACATTCATGCCACCAGGGACGGCATGGACAAATCCGACCGTCGCAACGGTACCTGGCTCTTCAGCGCGCGCCAGGTCCCCGATCTTGCTGATGACTTTCGTCGCAATATCGACAGCATCTTTGCGCATGTGCATCGGCGTCGTCCCTGCATGGTCCGAACGGCCATGTACTGTGAATAAGTAACGTTGAATGCCAACGATACAGTTGACGAGGCCAAACTCCAGTTTCTCTGCATCGAGGACAGGCCCCTGTTCAATGTGCATCTCGATATAGTGGCCAATGCGATTCTTGTCCCAGGCAGCCTCCGTTACCTTCTCTGGGTCCAGGCCATAACGCTGCATGGCGTCATAAACACTGATATCATCCCGGTCCTTGAAGCGCTTGCACTGTTCCACATCCATCTCACCAAGGATGGAATACGAACCAAAATAGCCCGTACCAAAGCGACATCCCTCTTCATCCATGAAGGCTACAACGACGAAATCCGTATCGAGCATCGCATTTTCTTCCTGCAAGATACGCGCCAACTCAATCGCTACCACCACGCCAGCGATACCATCGTAATCGCCGCCATTGTATACAGAATCATAATGTGAGCCGCAGACGATGGCCGGCAGGCTGCTGTCTTTGCCCTTGCGTGTGCCGATGATATTGCCGACACAGTCTTCCACCACATCAAGGCCAGCGTCTTTCATCGCTGCTTTCAGATATTCTGCCGCAGCTCTTGTTTCCTTGGAAAACGGCATACGCGTGCATCCCTTGCCCGGTGTTGCCGTAAAGGCTTTCAGGTCTTCCAGGTTCTTGCGGATGCGTGCCGTACTGATTTTCTTATCCATTGCGATTCTCCTTTATTTTTCCGGACTTGCCACAGGTCCAGGATTTGTTATAGCATCGATATAAGAGACAGCTGTCTCATCGTTGTAGACGCCTTTGTTGAATACGCCAAGGGCCTTGCTGGTGAGCATGCCAACCAGGACATCGACATCGACATTCATCAGTGTGCGGAACATGCCCGAGAACCAGTCAATACCAATGAGGATGGCAACGGATTCGGTCGGAAGTCCCATCGTTGTAGCGAAGAAGGTGTAGACGACAATCATGCCACCTGGGACAACGATTGTTCCCATGCACATCAGGACGGCCAGCAGGATAGCCATGCCGAACTGCATCGGAGAGAGCGTGATTCCCGTGGACTGGCTCATGAAGAGGATGGCAAGGACATAGCACTGGACGGCACCGCAGCTATTCATCGACATCGTGATTGGACCAACGAAGTCTGTGATCTTGCGATTGACGCCAAACTTCGTTACCATGTCTTCCATCTTGGTTGGCAGGCAGATTGCCGACGACGTTGTCGTCAGTGCCATCATCGACATCTTTCCATATTTGCTCGGCATTCTCATCGGATTGACGCCACAGATAGCCGCAACAGCAGGACAGTAAACAAGGAACTGGATCACATCACCGATGAACAGGCAGCCAAGGAACTTGAGCATTGGCAGGATGACGGCAAATCCCGTACCGCCAGCTACATTTGCCAGCAGGCAGAAGATACCGATTGGGGCGACCTTCATGACAGCCTTGATGATCTCCAGGATGACGCCATTGACAGCCGTCAGGAAATCCGTAACGATGGTAGTATGATGGTCACGCTGATAGATGCCTGTGCATGCACCAAAGAAGATAGAAAAGAGGATACATGGAACCATGGCGCCCGATGCCATCGATGAGAAAATATTCGTCGGCACAAAACCTACTAGTGTCTTCGTGATAGAAGTATCTGCTATCTGCGCAGTAGAAGCCGTGGTGCCAATATCGATACCAAGTCCCGGCTGGACCAAAAGGCCTAAGCCAAGTCCAAGGAAAGCAGACAACAAGGTAAAGACAACAATGCTCGCGAATACAACCAAGCCCATTTTCCCAGACCCATTCCCACCGAGTCCAGCAATGGCCCCGGCAACGGCTGTCATGACCAGTACGACAACTGACATCTGGATCAAGTTGATAAAGATATCACCAATGAATTTCAAGTTTGTTGCCCATGGGCCAACGACAGAACCAAAGATAATGCCGACAACTGTGGCAATGATGATCCACATGGTCAAAGAAAGCCCTGATTTGCCTTTCATAATATCGCTCCCTTTCCCGAAGCTTTCGTTCGTTTAAACAAAAAGAGCCTGAACAAGCCGGAAATGCTCCGACAAGTTCAGACTCCCTTGTCCTCTTTCTATGCGGTTAAAAGACCGGGCTGCCGATTACTGGCATCACAGTTCTACATCACGGTTGCAGTCTTTGGAATAGATGTAGATATAGTCTTCCGTGCCAACGGCGTAGCAGCCCTGCGGGCAGTAAGAATCCATGAATACATAATCGCCCTTCTTGAGCGGGATCCACTGATCATCCAAGAGATACATGCCCTTGCCTTGGAGGAACAGCATGCCATGCTGCTGCAAATGCGTCTCTGCGTAGCCATGCGATGCACCCGGCTCAAACTTGAGGATGTGCATGTTCATATCAAAGCCAAGATCCGTTGCCGACGGCAGGAAATCTTTGCTCTGTGCATTCTTCATGCCCTCATAGTCCATGTAAGGAACATCATTGATGTTGCCGACTACTGTGTGAGCGCTCGTTCCTTCAAGCGGGATATAGCGACGGCGATAGACATAGAGTCTGGCATCCTTACCGCTCTTGTTCTCAAACGTGAATGGCTTATCTGCCGGACTGAAGATGTAGCCGCCTTCCGTCAGTTCTGCTTCTTTATCTGCATTCGTGACGCTCACCGATCCGCTTATGACATAGAGGAACGACTCGATGCCATTGCCACCAATGCCCGTGTTCTTGCCGCCTGCATGTGCCGTGACAAGATAATCGGCAAATGTAGCGCCCATCTGCGGCGTGCCGAGGATCGTGACATCACAATCCGAATAGCCCGGAACAACGTTCTTGACGAGTCCGTCCGGTTCCAGGATGACATAGCCATTGCCAATGACAGAACGATTCGTCAGGATGTCTTTACGGTAACCCGTCTGACCATTCAAGTAACTCATATCGAATACTCCCTTTCCTAGAAAACAAAAGTTTGAAATTTATTTTTGGTCGGCTGCCGCCAGGAGCTCTGGTAAGATATCCTTCATGTCGGCAACGACTTTGTAATCAGCAAAACCGAAAATCGGGGCTTTTGGATCTTTGTTGATGGCAATGACCAAAGGATCTCCCTTGATTCCCTCCGTGAACTGGATGGCACCGGAAACGCCACAGATTAGGCAGGCTTCTGGTCGGATAACCGTACCGGATTCACCAATCTGTGCCTCAAAATCAATCCAGTGCTGATCGGCCATCGGACGGCTGCCAGCAAATGCAGCATTGATTTTTTGTGCATAAGATTTTGCCAGACTGAAGTTTTCTCCTTCTATGGCGCCTTTGCCAACACAGACCACACGCTTTGCCCCCAGAAGGTTACCTGCCGACTGGCTTTCTTCAAAGTCCAGAACCTCAAGAGCCGATGTCAGATTTTCCTTTTCGATGACCTGGATCTTCGGCGTCCCTGTCTGGGGTGCTGCTTCGTAGGAGCCTGGGATCAACGTGATGATTGCCGGCTTTGTCGTGATATCACACGTAACGAGTCCCTGACTGCCAAATGAGCTCTTGATCTGATGGACGACTACCTTGCCATCTACGGCTTCTGGCTTCAGTTCTTTGCAAGCTGCTGTCATGCCCGCGTCGAGCTTTACAGCAATACGCGAAAGCAAAGCTCTGGCCTGATGCTCCGACGGCGCAAGAATCGTCGACACATCACGGGAAGTGATGACATCTGCAATGACCTTGCTCAGCACATCCGTCTGCATTTCACCAATGCCGACCGTATGCAGGAGAATAACATCCGAAACGCCATCCAGCTTCAGTGCATCTTCATACAAAGGTGCCTGGTCATCAGCGGCGAGAACGGTGATGGTTTCTCCAGAAACTTTTGCGACTTCCTGTGCGGCAGTGACGAGCTCGGCTGTCTCCGGATTCAGACCGTTCTTGGTGATCTGTGCATAAACAACAATCTCAGACATCCTGCTCACTTCCTTCCAAAAGTTTCTGGATCTTTACGGCGATTTCCTTCGGAGTACCTGTAATCTCCTTCGCCTGCTTATTTGCCTCCGGAGCTGGATATACATCCGTGACGACAGACTTGACTTCCAGGTTCTCGAGGACGGATGGATTGCAGTCCTTCCCCGTCAAGACATGGATCTCTTTGTGGTTCGCTTTCATCTGCGCACGCAGTGTCGGGAGTTTCGGTTCATTGCAGCCAAATGGTACCGCTAAAAGGACTGGTCCACTTGCCTTGATTTTCAACGTCCCCTGCTGCACCTTTTTGCCGATGATCAGTGCACCGTCTTCATCCGACTCTACGGATACGGCATCTGCGACATCCGGCATGCCGAGAAGTTCGGCGAGCATAGCACCAACCTGTCCGGTTGCACCATCACTGGATTCCGCTCCCGTGAAAACGATGTCGTATGATTTGCGTTTGACAAAATCGGCAAGTACACGAGCCGTGCCGAGTGTATCACGACCGGCAAAGCTGCGGTCGCTCAGGAGATACGCCTCATCTGCCCCAAGGGCTAGACACTTCTTTAAGGATGCCGCTGCACCATCCGGCCCCATCGTGTAGACATCGATACTGCTATCCGTTGCTTTCTTGAGCTGAGCAGCCATCTCCATCGCATTCAGATCACAGGGGTTCATATCGCACGTTGCATCGATACGACGGACACTATGCGTAACCGGATCGATTTCTACATCTTCACTGACGGGAACATGTTTTATACAGATTGCTATCTTCATGCGTCATCCGCCTCATTTCTTCAACAATCTCGAGAATGCCCATTCTTCGAGGAGCAATGTGCTTTCGCCTCGCATGATGTATTTTGCCAGATCACGGCTGACTGCCGGTGCCTCGATGACACCATTTCCGCCATAGCCCGTGGCCAGGAGATAGTTCTTGACCGGCGTGTCACCAATGATTGGCAGGAAATCGCGTGGCTCTGCACGATAAGACAGCCACGATGAGCTCAGGCCTGCATCGACCAAGCCAGGAACATTCTTTTCCATCTGCTCGAACAGGAACTCAATGAAATAATCATCTGTGCCGCCGCGCTCCGGCAGTTTATCCGGATCCCACTGGCCCGCATGCATTGGATTGTCCAGGTCCATCGACAGATGCGATTTACAGATGAAGATGTTGTTGCCGGCGCGCAGCGCATAGAATGCCGGGAATTTCAGGATGGGGAATACATAGTCGAGCTTTTCAGATGGTGCCATGAAGAATGCTTCTGCCTTCGTGTGCCAGATTGGCACTTCAAGGTCGACCATCTTGCCCGTAAAGCGGCTCCACGGCCCCGTGCAGTCCACGATGACATCATAAGCTTCCTGTTTGCCTTCCGATGTCGTAATGCCAACAGCTGCTCCACCTTCTACCTTGATATCCGTAACACCAACACCGATGATGACGGTTGCGCCATTCGCTTCCATCTTGCTGGCAAAATTATTGGAAATCATCGTACCATCGAAGTACCCATCATCTGCCGTATAGCCTGCACCGATAATGGAATCCGGATCAATCATCGGAAGAATCTTCTTGATTCGGTCTTTATCCGTGATGTATTCACCTGTGTAACCTGCGGATTTTGCCAGTGCAATACCTGTCTTGATGCGTTTTTCGTCTTTTTCATCCAATGCACAGACCAGCGTGCCCGTCTTGTCAAATCCAGCCGATCCCGGTTTTTCCTGCTCCATCTTACAGTATGTCTCAAAACCATAAAGGCGGACATCCCAATAGCGATTATTCAGAGAATCATCGAACAGGCATACCGTACCAGCTGATTTCGATGTCGTGCCAGCACCGATGCGGCCTTTTTCATAAAGCGTGACTTCTGCATCATCATAGAGGCTCAGATTATAACCAAGAGCCGTACCAGAAATACCGCCGCCGATAATGCAAATCTTCTTCTTTGCCATAATGTCTTCTCTCCTATCCTAATACAGAATATCCTATCCTTATTCTTCACTAAGGCGGCGTAAGGTGGCCGCTAAAAGGTCTGTGCCCTTAGCAAGATCATCCATATCAATAGATTCTTTCCGGTCATGACTGATGCCATCTTTACAGGGGATGAAAATCATCGCTGCATCTGTGATGTCCCCCAACATCAGGCTGTCATGATAAGCACCACTGATCATATCGAGTACAGGAAGCTCCAGTTCTTTTGCACTTTCATGCAAGAGTTCTCGGATGCGCGGACTGCAGATGTACGGTGTATCGTTATTCAGCTGTTCCAGTTGATAGGTAACACCGCGGTTCCTTGTGATTTCATCAATCTTTTCCTGCAATGCCTCGACCAAGTCATCCTTATCCTGTGCCGAGATGGAGCGGATATCGATGGAGAAATTCGCTTGCCCCGGAATGACATTTGCTGCGCCAGGGTCCAATTTCATCGCGCCGACTGTTCCCGTGATGTATTCACTATCTGAGGCTTTCGCTAAGTGCTCGAGTGCCAGAGCAATCTCAGCTGACGCCATAAAGGCATCGCGGCGATCCTCCATACTCGTGCCGCCGGCATGCGATTGAATGCCATGAATCTCGCATCGCAGATTTGTCGGTGCACAAATGCCAGTGACAATACCAACAGAGATGCCCTTGTCCTGCAAGATCCTGTTTTGCTCGATATGCAGCTCAAGACTTGCGTGGACCCTCGGCTTTGTAGAAAAGTCTCGATTGAATCGCTCCGGCTCAAAACCATCATGGCTGAGGACATCAAAGATGCTCTCACCAGCCGTATTTCTTGCGTCCTTTAAATCTTGCTGATGAATGCGACCAACAATCGCGCGACTGCCAATACAGCACATCCCGAAACGACTCATTTCCTCTCCGGCATAAGCATTGACGAAGATACTCCGTTTCGGCTGATAGCCATCACTTTTCATCATGCGGATAACTTCCAAGGCTGCGAACACACCAGCCATTCCATCATAGCGCCCACCATGCGGAACCGTATCGATATGTGAACCGGTCCAGACAGGCGGACGTTCTGGATGACATCCTTTATATTCTCCATAGATATTGCCGACGCAATCCTCATGGATCTCAAGGCCGAGATCTTGCATTTCCTTCTTTAAATATTCGCGAGCCCGATAGAACTCCTTTGTATAAACGGCTCGAGTTGTACCTTCTCCAGGCGTTGCATTGAAGGTATCGATTCTCATTAGCCAATCATTCAATTGTGCTGCATCTGCTTTCATAAAATCGTACCTCCTAAATAGACAAAGCGGCGCACGAGTAACATTTTACTTTACTAATGCGCCGCTGCATATTTCATATCGCCTTTTATGGTTACAGTATAGCGGGAATGCGCTCCCTTAACAATATACACACTGCATATTTTAGCTGTATACAATTAGGCATATTGTATACTATCAAAATCAAGCCATGAATCTTTGAACGAATCTTTGCCGTTTGAGTCCCCATACATGCAAGGAACATCTTTTGCCTAATTCTAACATGACATGGTACAATAGAACCAACGATACCAATCCAGAACGACAAACAAAATCAGGAGTGATTACCATGAAAAGATATGCCCTTATCCCCGCGCTTGCGCTCACAGCCTTTGCTGTCTCCCTGTCCACGATGCCGGTGGCCTCTGCCTCGTTTGGCACGGGCATCGGCGTCTCGTTCCCGACCTCGGGCTCGCACAGCAGCGAGATTGTGCCGTCCTACGCCGCCTTCAGCTTCGACAGCATCGTCGAGGAGCTGACCGTCGAGGAGAAGCACGGCCGACTCGTCATGGAGCTCAAGGTCACGAATGACGGCGACAGCGACTACTCCGTCGCCCACCGCGACGGGCAGGTCTACGACTTCGCCATCCTCGACAAGAACGGCAAGACGCTCTACCGCTGGTCGGACGGCATGGCCTTCACGCAGGCCCTGACGAGCTCTTCCGTCGCCGCCCACAAGAGCGAGGTCTACACGGCCGAGCTCGACCGCAAGGCCTACCGCAAGATCAAGGACGACGCGGTGCTCGTGACGGCCTGGCTTGTCGACACGCCCTATAAGCTCACGACGCGCATGCCGACCAAAGTCGGCAGTTCCACACCCGTGACCCTGCACGGCGGCATCGTCATCGGCAACGGCCCCTGGTATGACGACTGAGCCACGCCCAGAGCCCGCGCCATATGTGACAAAACGCCATGGTTATGCTATATTATAGGGAAATAGTTTACAATCTGTATGTATCTTTGCAAAGGATGTGTATCATTTTTGGACAATACTGACGCGGGCCTATTGCTCGTCTTACTCCTGTTACTGCTGCTGGCCAACGCCTTTTTCTCTCTGATTGAGACGTCCCTCACAGAGAGCCACCGCGGACGGCTCGAGAAGCTCGCCGAAGACGGCAATCAAGATGCCGAGGCAGCGCTCGGCCTGCTCGAGAACGTCGAAGCGCCGCTCTCGCTCGTCCAGGTCGGCATCACGCTGACCGGCATCCTCATGGGCATCTGCACCGGCGCCTTCATCGCGCCGTTTCTCGCCAGCTTCATCGCCTTCCTGCCGCATGCCACGACGATTGCCATGCTCTTCAGCATCGTCGTCGTGACGTACATCACCCTGCTCTTCAGCGAATTCCTGCCGAAGAAGAAGGCCGCACAGAATCCTGAGCACATGCTCATGAAGTACCATGGCATCGTCGCAAGGCTTACGCGCCTCGCGCGCCCCTTCATCCGCTTCCTGTCCGGCTCTGCGGGCGGCGTCCTCCTGCTGCTAGGCATCAACCCGCACGTCGAGGACACCGTCACCGAAGACGAGGTCAAGGACCTCATCGAGCAAGGCACCGAGGACGGCACCTTCGAGAAATCCGAGCAGGCCATGGTCGACCGTATCTTCCACATGAGCGACCAGACCGCCTACTCCCTGATGACGCCGCGCACCCAGATGCTCTGGCTCGACCTGACCGACTCCCTGCGCCACAACCTGCGCATCATCCGCGAACATCCGCAGAACGTCTTCCCCGTCGGCCGCGAGAATCTCGACGACTTCTGCGGCGTGCTCTACGCCAAAGACCTCCTCAACGCCTCGCTCGAGCGCAAGTCCCTCGACCTCGCGCAGTACATCCGCAAGCCCATGTTCGTGCCGCGCTCGATGGAGACCTTCCGCGTGCTCGCCAAGTTCCGCGACACCGGCATCCACGAGGCCATGGTCCTCGACGAGTACGGCGGCGTCGTCGGCTTCATCACCCTCAACGACATCCTGCAGGAGATCATCGGCGACTCCATGTCCAACGTCGAGCCCGACCCGATCCAGTTCACCCCGCGCGACGAACACTCCTGGTATGTCGACGGCCTCTGCTCCATCGACGACTTCAAAGAGCGCTTTGACATCGCCGAGCTCCCCGACGAAGACCACGACCACTACCAGACCATGGGCGGCTTCCTCACATCTTACTTCGGCTACATCCCAAAAGTCGCCGAGAAATGCGAGTGGAACGGCTTCACCTTCGAAGTCGTCGACATGGACCGCGCCCGCATCGACAAGATCCTCGTGACACGGGAAGAAAAAGCCCCAGACGACGACAAAGCAACACAGAAAGATGACTCCGCCGACAGCGACAAGTAAACAACAATCAGCAAGACAATAGCGGCTGTATCCCTGATGCAATGTCAGGATACAGCCGCTATTTTTGTCATTGATTTATACGTTTGCCAATACGTTTTCCGATATGCTCACCGACATGCTGTCCCTGTCAAAACCTTCTAAAAGGAACCCCGGTTTTAATGAAATCCCAGCAAAAAGTTAAATGTATTTGGCTATAATGCCATCCACGTCTTTGACATTATAGGAAATATCGCTTACCCAATGCCCATACTCATGCGTCGCATTCACGGCGCTAATCCATTCGGCCAAGGCTTTGCGCTTAACTTCCACCTCATCATTTTTCTGGCCCTTGGTCTCAAGCACCAGCATTGTGCCATTGTCTAGGCGAATCAAGAAGTCCGGAATATAGTTCCTAATGACACCTCTGAATGTGTATATGACCTTGAAGCCCAGATGCTTGTCATTTTTGGCATAAGCTGCTACATGCTCATTCTTCTCTAGGACATAGCTCTCTGTGCTCTCCCAGCCGCTATCGCATACGACTTGGCTTATCTGTGATTTCTTGGTGACATTGGTCGGTTTTGTCGTAAACCATGTCATCATATCAGCCGTACTGCGGACCTTCTTATTGGTATCATAGACGGGCACGAGATGGTCTGTCTGTGTGGCTTTGATGTAGTCAGCAACGTGCTGGACAATCCTATTCATATGCAAAGTATACATGATACGGCGATGCAGGTCGTCGGAGTTAAACAGAGGCGGATTAATGTAGATGGCATTCGGTGTCTGTAGATACAACTCGATTAGATGAATGAGCTGCCCAATCAATGCGTACTTCGTCCCCTCGTCCTTCCAAGAGGCCGTGGTACTATCGAATATATCACCGGCGACGCGGAATATGATACTCTGCATCCGTATCTCCGCATCCAGCTTCTCGAGATCAATCTCTGTGCACTTAGTCAGATCTGTATTGCCATCAACGACTGGTGCCAGATCAGCACTCAGACGTGTATCGGTGGCATCAAGCACTAACGTCGGTACTTCGTCAACATTTAGAGTCAGTTTCGGCCTCCATACGCGATCGAACCGCACGATATTGGGCCAACTGATGCTATACTCAGCTCGCTCTGGCAACGCCTCTATCTGAGTTTTAGGCACTGGCGGTTGCGGCACGCCGCTCCCACCACCTTCAGTGGGTAGGAAATGGAATGGAATGCCGAAAATGTTCACATACTCTGGTGTGAACATGTCCGTACCTTCCTGCAAATCGTAGGAAGTCCGCCGCAAGCCACGACCTACCACCTGTTCGCATAGCAATTGGCTGGAAAATGCTCTGAGACCGAGAATATGCGTAACGGTATTAGCATCCCATCCCTCAGAAAGCATACCAACTGATATAACATTGCGAATTTGCTCGCCTGGCTTACCTATGCGTCCGACGGTATCAACCTTGTCACGCAGTGCTTGAGCAGCTTCCTTCCTTGAGCCGGTAGCGCTTTCAGCCTCTTTCAGTATCTTGGAATCGATGCGCACTGTAAGATCTGGATCACATAGCTCTGTTATACTGATATGTTCCTTATCAAAAGCATTTTTGATGCGGGCAGCCGTCTCCGTCCTATTGGCCACGGTAATCATGACCGGCGGTGTCGGCATCCCCTGTTCCATCCAAGCTCTGTATGTCACCAGCCAATCACGGCCCAGAAGCTCATACGCCTGAGTCAGCAGGTCTGGCAGTGGTTCAGTCAGTTCTGCATCGCGGTTTATATCGTCCTTGACAGTCGGATCAGCATAGATATGGTACAACTTTGAGCGATATTCGTTGTCCACCTTGACCTGCAGGCCATCATCACGCACCACGATGCGTGGCGTCTTTACAAGGCCGGATTCGATACCGTCATTCAGGCCGAAGTCACTGACAATCCAACCGAATAGGGCCTCATCGTCGTTCTTCTTGCCAGATGGAGCAAATGGCGTAGCCGAGAAATCATAGCAGCATAGGATGTTTCGCGTCTTATTTATGCGGTCAAGGCCGCTGATCCAGACCGTGGCCTCTTCCTCATTGGCTATATACTCCTTCTTATCCTGCCCTTTCAGGGAAATCTTTATCTCTGGATTCTTGCGCCAAGCATGATGGGCTTCATCGTTTATGACGAGAATATTGTGGTATCTAGACATCTCGCCCAGCACTTCCCGCGTATAGGCCTCATCACTCAGAGCGCCACGCTTGTCTACGCTCTTTTTCTTGGCTATTTCCTCATCGGTCTGCCAAGCCATAGACTGCCAGTTGATTATCTTCAGGCTGCCTTGGCGCAACAAAGCCAGCATGCCAGACGGCACCACAGCAAATTTCACAAAATAGTTATCATCACCGCCAGGTGTCAGTACCTCCAGGCGGCTGCGCACAGTCAGGCCAGGAGCTACGATGAGAACATGTTTGGAAAAGCGAGTGTCCTGCGGATAAGCCACCTTATTGCAGACCTGCCATGCTATGAGCATAGCCATAACTATTGTCTTGCCACTGCCGGTGCACATCTTCGTGCAGATACGACGAAAATCACCACCATCGCCTGGAATGTTCACGCCCACCTTGTCAGCATCAGGTGCCTCAGCCAGCCATATCAGAGTTTCGATCGCATCGAGCTGACAGAAGAAAAATGGATAGGTACGGGCTTCAGTATCATACCAGTGGGCTAACAACCGACGCGTGATACCAGTGACTCCTGGGTAACCAGCCTCGCGCCAGGTCTTCACGCGCGGGCGAATCATATTCACCAGCGGCAACGGTTTGAACACGCCTAAATCATTGTAGGCATTGCGTCCCTGGCCAGCCACAATATAGCCAGCTGGCCGACGTCCAGGCTCCTTATGGAACTGCTTGGTTGGCAGATCATACTTCCAATGTGATGTCGGCTCATGGTAGGCCGAGTTGATTATGAGATGGTCTATACCTGCCATTACTTCTCACCGGCTTTCATTGCATCAGCGATTTTTATGACACGAAGACTCTCGATACCACGGTCATCGATTATCTTTACAGCGACTTGAGTATATGATGGAGCAATGAAGGGCAATGACACATTGCCAGCATATTTTCCAATCAAATCTTGATTTATCTCAGCCTTCAGAGTCTTGGCCAATTTGTTCCATCCCCCCTTACGGCCCCCCATCGGGAAGAATACTTGACTTGGCTCTATGCATTGATTGGGGTCATAATTAGTATCAAGCATCCACATCGCTATATTCTGGTCAGAGCCAGAAATGACCTTGCCGGTCTTTACATCGTAGTAGTCAAAGCCATCTACCTGAACGCGGTAACAATCCTTCTTGTTGCCGTATCTTACCAACTTCACATCTGGCTGCCCCACTAGCCAAAAACTCTGATTCGACGAGCGTTTCTTCTTTAGGTCTTCAGTCATGAGGTCAGTATTCATCTGTACCTTGAGGACGGTCACATTCGGCCAATTCATATCATCGATAAGCTGCGTAGCTTCGGGACCAAACTGGAAAGCTGCGAAGATGATATACCCAGGACGAGGACGTATATTTTCGGCTTCGTCCAGTGCAGCGTCGATGTAGCGAGCATCCATGACTTTTGTTTCGCTGCCAAAGCAGATAATAGCCCTCTTAGGCTCAGCTTCCTTGGTCTCACCCTCGGCCTGAAAATAGGTTGTACCAGAGAGAGGCTCTACGTGTGAAAAAGTCAACTTATTACCGTTTTTTCCAAGAATACCAGTAGCCAACAACTCATTGCGCCAGTTATCTTGTTTAACAGTCACTTCATGTGATTCTGGTGACTGTATTACATCATTAAGAGGCTTTGCAGCGAATGGAACTTTGTTAATAGGAGCAGGAAGAGATTCAACAGTAAATGGCCCAGAAATACGAGCCTTTGTTGTATCTATTTCTGGATGATCGTAAAGTATTTCAGCCAATGGAGGTTCATTATTAGCTACGCTTCCTAATGTAATGTGAGGTACAGTTTCATAAACAAAACCACTTGAAATACCTTGATCGGGTTGTGCTAGTTTATAATACTTAAATGTGGAAGTCATTAAACGTTCTTTTGCTATTTCAATAGCAACACGCGATGTATCACAAGTAATCCATCGTCTTCCCCATTCTTCAGCTAAGTAAGCAGTTGTACCGCTGCCACAGGTAGGATCAAATACCAAATCATCGGGATCGGTAGTCATTAATATGCAACGCTGTATAATCTTAGGATTAGTTTGTACGACATATTTTTTAGTTTCAGTAAAACCGCCAGTCGTATCTGGCCACATATTTGATAATTCCATAACAGGAAAATCGTCATAGTAAAATACATAATAAAGGCTGTCACCAAGCGTAAATAGGCGATTTTTATCCTTTAATCTTCTCATGCCATCAATGTTTGTTTTCCAAGAACGATTAGCTATTGGCCAAAAAGTTTTACCATTAAATTCAAATGGAAAAACACAAGATTCTGTTTTTCCTGCAGATGATAAAACCATGCGTTGGAAAACTTTTGAATTTTTAGGTAGTAAAGTTAGATTCTGTTTTTCGTCTTTTTTTATATGTCTACGGGAGCCATCCTCTAATTCAACATATGACATTTCTGAATTGTTGCTTATATCTCTAGGTAGCCATAATTTATGATATTTAGTTTTTTTCTTATCTTTTCCATACCATATAATTTGGTCATAGCAACCGCCTATATATGTATTGCCAAGTGGTAATTTCGTTTTAGCACATATATTTGAAATAAAGTTTTCTTTTCCGAATATTTCGTCGCAGATGCAACGCACATAATGTACATTTTCATCGCTAATTTGAATAAAAATGCTTCCACTATCGGATAATAGTTCTCGAGCCAATAAAATACGATTACGTAAATATGTTAAATAAGAATGTACTCCTAATTCCCAAGTATCTCGAAAGGCCGTTATCATTTCGGGTTCTTGAGTTAAATCATTATCATTTTTGTCTTTTACAGTTCTATTATTGACGAATGGTTGAAAGTTTGAACCATACTTGATGCCATACGGAGGATCGATATAGCACATCTGCACTTGGCCGGCCATGCCCTCTTTTTCAATCAGTGAATTCATGATGACAAGGCTGTCGCCAGCGATGAGACGGTTTGTCCAGTCAACTCCGTGCTTATAGAACTCCAATGCATCACGATGACGGCGACGCTTCTCAAGCGGATCTTCACCAAATAGATCCATTTCTTGGCTCTCGTATTCATCTCCAATAGATTCAACCGAGCGAAGAATTTTTGATGGTTTGATCGATTCATGGATATGAATCGATGTAGCTGGCACGTCAAAGCTCATACCTTCAGCTTTGCCAGCCCAATCAAGAGACGGGTCTATATGCGGATCATGGGCATAGTGAGTTGCTTTCTCAGCCACACGATCATAGCGCGACATACCAATTGTGGGATTGTTTGCCCGTTTCTTGTCATGGTGGTCGTAAGCCGTCACCTCGCGTATCTTCTTCAGTTCTTTCTCAGTAAGCAGCTTCGCCTTGCGTGGCATAACATATCGTCTCCTTTTGCTAATGTACTAATGATAAAACAATGATGAAATTACAGCATATATATGGTATTGATTGTTTCTCAGTCAATCGTTTTCTTGATAAGCTTTTCATAATGAGATACTTTGTCTGGCGGAATCTTCAGGGCACTCATTGCTTGAGACAATGACAGCCCCAGGGTTTCCATGAGACTCTTTAGATTATCTACTGTATTTATTTCACGTCCTTCTTCTCGGCCAATACGAATGCCCTCTTCCATAATGCCTTCACTCAGATTGGACATACTGCTTAACTCCTTCGTTTCGTCTGCGGTCATGCAGATGCGCATCGCCGTAAAATCCCCACCAACTAAGAAAAGCCGTAAACTGTTGTTATTCATTACGAGTTTATTCTCGTGCTAACACATGCATATTTCAATCCACGCTGCTACTAAAAACATACACGAAGTGCATATGTCTCAGAAACGTTCCTTGTTCATCGTGTTCGCCCTCGCCGCCCGAAAGGACAGGCTACTGACGTCTGTATAACACTCCGAAGGCGTTGGCATTACAAGCCTTGCAATACAAGGAGTAAAGCCTGTTCCCGACTAGCCATCGGTACATATATCAGAAATTTTTCTGTCAGACTACTCGATATTCTTTGGCATCCCGCAAATTCAGCGAGGCATTATAATCCCTATCCATTCTATAACCACATTCAGGGCAAATATACACTCGATCCTTAAGTTTCAGACCTCTATGTACATGCCCACAGGCATGGCAGGTTTTGGAGCTAGGATAAAATCTGTCAACTTCTCGGAATTCAATGCCTATTATCTTCGCCTTGTGTTTCAGTTTAGATAACAAGTGATTGAATCTCTGAGCTGCTACAGCCTTTGCCAGGTGCCGGTTCTTCATCATGCCTCTGACATTCAGATTTTCTACGGTAATGAAACGTGGTTTTTGCTTTACTACTTCGTGGACAGTTTTGTTTTCATGATCCTCACGAATTCTGGTTATGCGTTGATGAAGTTTCTGTACCTTTAATTTTTGCTTTTCTACGTTTGCAGAAACAGCCGCCGTCTCGATGCCTTTCTTTTTTCTAGACTCATACTTACGGCTAAGGCACCTCTGCTCTCTCCGAAGTCGTTTCTCCAGTCTTTTGATTTTTGAACTCTTGTTGATATTCTCAAAGACTCTGCCATCACTGACGACGGCAAGATCTTTTACGCCTAAATCAATGCCGATTCCTTCTGTCTGCTTAGCATAGCACGATGCTAAGTCCTTGTTATGCTTTGATTTTTCGTCAATATCCACAACCACGGAGACATAGAAACGGCCTGCTGTATAGGAAACAGTGCCACTTTTCGCCACTGATCCTACAGGCAAATAGCCGTACTCTTTCAGCTTGACCTGCTTCAGAGTCGGTACCATCAGCTTATGCCGCCATATCTTCCAATCCCCTCTGTTATTGCGAGGAAAGTATAGCTTAACGTCCTGATTGGCCCTTTTCTTGAAGGTTGGGAAATGAGATATGCCAGCAAAGAACCGCCTGAATGCCTGTTCAGCATTCACTAATGCCTTTTTGCGAGCCTTTGAGCCACATTGATCAATCCACGGCAATTCTTGTTTCAGCTTATGATTGACATACTTGTCAAAATCAACGGCTGTGACAAAATATTTTTGTCTCTCATCTAGCATTCCGCGCCGATACATTTTATATAAACGACGATTATAGGAAATGTACTGATTATACAGGAATCTGGCCACACCAATAGAGCGAATTATCTTGTCCCGCTGCTCTTTTGTCGGAGCTATTTCGGTCTTGAACGCCTTCAGCAATAGTCTCACTCCCTTCAGTTCTATTATACCATATTCCTATCAAGAAATCGTTAGGCTCGTGCCATCTTTGAGCATGAACAGGATGCTTTCTTTGACTTTTCTCCCGAGGATGGACTCGACGGCCTGGCGGTAGAGCTCGATCTGCTTGGCGTAGTGGCGGCGGATCTTTTCGGGGGTGGTGTCGCGGTCGGTCTTGTAGTCGAGCAGGACGAGGCTGCCGTCGGCTTCTTCGAAGAGGACGTCGATGACGCCCTGGACGAATATCTTCTCGCTGCTGCCCGCGTAGGCGGGGTTGACCTCACCGACGGGGATCATGCGGCTGAAGGGCAGCTCGCGCCAGACGCGCACGGCCTGCTGCATGCGCTGGCCAAAAGATGACTGACAGAAGGATTCGATGCTCGCGTAGTTGACGGCGTTCTCGTGGCCGGCGGCAATCATGCCGGCTGCTTCCATGCGAGCGACCTGTGCGCGCAGGCCCTCGCGCGTGAGGTCGCCGTGCAGGTCGAGGTTCTGCATGATGCTGTGCATGAGCGTGCCGCGCTCGGCAGGGGAAAGCCTGCCCTTCTGCTGCAGGAACTGCGGGCGGCGCCAGACGGGCGGCGCTGCCGGTGCGATGGGCAGAGCGGCTGGCTCGTCTTCGCGCAGCGACTCAGCGAAGCGCTGCTTGATCTCGGAAACAGTCATCTTGGCCGTGATGCCCGGCAGTTCCTCGGCATCGTAGTGCCAGCTCAGGCGCTTCTCGACGAGTTCGCGCTCGGGCGAAGCCGGCAGCATCCTGCCCTCGCGCACGGCCTGCAGGGTCGCGTCGAGCTCTTCCTGCTCCTCCCTTGGCTGTATCGCCTCGGCGCTGAGCAGGTTGACAGCAAAGTGAGCCGCCGGCTCGACGGCATCGAGCATCTCGCCCCAGTCCACGCCGGCCGCCTCGCGGATGGGAGCACCGTCGGTATGGCGCGCTACGGCCGGTGCAATCCAGTCGAGATAGCTGTCCGCCTCGCGGATCATACCGTCCGGCAGGGCGAGCTCGCGGCTTTCGAGGCTGCGCGCATAGCGGGCAGCCTGCTTCTCCCATTTTGCCGCGGACAGGGTGCCCGTCAGGATGAGCTTTTCGCGCGCGCGCGTCATGGCGACGTACAGCACGCGCAGCTCCTCGGCCTTGGCCTCGCGGCGCAGCTGACGCTCGAGTGCGAGCCGCGCAGCCGTGGGGTATTTGATCGAGCGCTTCGTGTCCACGCAGACCGGCCCGAGGCCGTATTCCGGGTGGACAAGCACGGAGCTCTGGAAGTCCATGCGGCTAAACGGCCGCGCGAGGTCCGCAAGGATCACGATCGGAAATTCCAGTCCCTTGGACTTGTGGATGGTCATGATTTTCACCGCA
>ENA-ORSS01001280-ORSS01001280.1-human-gut-metagenome-genome-assembly--contig:-NODE-1280-length-26235-cov-6.422154_pt1 | contig 26235 bp, 18 predicted proteins | sample MGYA00241899_ERZ509162 | MGnify/ENA primary metagenome ERZ509162 (study PRJEB26280, sample SAMEA2338641) | human gut metagenome | biome: human gut; feature: human-associated habitat; material: faeces... | reverse complement strand
GGTACGGGTGGAGTTGTCGCGGAAGATGGAGATGCCCAGGCCGGAATCGAACACGCGGGTGCTCTTGTTGCGCTCACGCAGGTCGCGCAGAGCGTCGGCTACGGTAAACACGGCGTCGATCTCGTCATCGGTCTTGTCCCAAGTCCAATAGAAATCGTTCTTATACATGTTGTTGATATTCAGCGTGGACAGATGACGTGCCAGCTCAACAGTCTTGCTCATTTTCGTTTTCTCCTTATTTATATTGTGTAGGGGCCGGCGTCCTCGACGGCCCGTGATTTCTCCATGCAAGGGCGGACAGAGTCGTCCGCCCCTACAAAAGAGGTTTTGTTTTTTTATTTAATGTCGTTGCCGGTCAGCTCCTGACGGAAGCTGGTGGCGGAGCCGTCCTTGTTCTCGGGATGATACAGGCCGGGAACAGCGGCGTACAGCGCGGCGCAGGTCACCAGATCCTGCTTGAAGGTCACCTCGTTGGGAGCGTGAGCCTGAGACTCGGCGCCGGGGCCGAAGCCGACGCAGGGGATGCCATAACGGCCCTGGATGGACACGCCGTTGGTGGAGAAGGTCCACTTGTCGGTCAGAGGACGGCCCTCACGCTTGGAGGCAGCCAGCTCGGTGGGCATCAGGCGCTTGTCGCCCCACAGGTTGTGGTGGGCGTCCACCAGAGCCTGCACGTGGGGAGCGGTCTCCTTGTTGATCCAGGTGGGGAAGAAGCACTCGGTCTCATACACGTGGCCGGTCCATGCGGGACGGTCGTACATGTACATGGAGACCTTCACGTCGTCGGCGTACTTCTTGCAGGCGGGCAGATCCTCGATCTCCTTCAGGCAGGAGAGGTAGGTCTCACCGGCGGTCATGCGGCGGTCGATGGAGATGGAGCAGCTATCGGCCACAGCGCAGCGGGAGGGAGAGGTATAGAAGATCTGGCTGGTAGTGCAGGTGCCGCGGCCCAGGAAACGGGCATCCTCGTAATGGTCGGGGTTGAACTTGGGATCCAGCATCTTCACCAGACCGTTGATCTCGGTGGAGCCGTCGGCGGGGTTCTCGTTCAGGTCACGGACGTTCAGGATGACCTCGGCCATCTTGTGGATGGCGTTGTCGCCGCGCTCGGGAGCAGAGCCGTGGCAGGAGACGCCATGCATATCCACGCGGATCTCCATGCGGCCGCGGTGACCGCGGTAGATGCCGCCGTCGGTGGGCTCGGTGGAGATGACGAACTCGATCTTCTCACGGGCGTCCTCGGGACCGTTGAAGTACTCGTTGACGATGGACTGCCAGCACATACCGTCGCAGTCCTCCTCCTGCACGGAGCCGACGACCATGATCTTGTAGCCCTCGGGAATGAGGTTCAGATCCTTCATGATCTTCGCGCCGTAGGTAGCAGAGGCCATGCCGCCCTCCTGGTCGGAGCCGCCGCGGCCGTAGATGATCTCGTCGGTCTCGTAGCCGGTGTAGGGATCAGCGGTCCAGTTCTCGCGGTTGCCGATGCCGACGGTATCGATATGGGAGTCGATGGCGATGATCTTGTCGCCAGTGCCCATCCAGCCGATGACGTTGCCGAGCTTGTCGAACTCGACCTTGTCATAGCCCAGCTTTTCCATCTCAGCGGCGATACGCTTGACGACGCCCTCTTCCTCGCAGGACTCGGACGGGATCGCAATCATGTCGCGGAGGAACTTTGCCATGTCAGCCCGGTAGCCTTCGGCAGCCTTCTTGATAGCATCATAATTCATAAACGCAGGGTACCTCCCATTTATTTATTTATTATTCTTTCTGATCTGCGGCGTCTGCCGTGCAGACGTCTTCTGCTACCATCATACCACATGAAAAGCAGATGTCAAACAAAATTTTTGCTTGCCTAAAATTTTTTTATGAAGGCTTGCTTTTTACGCATGTTTATATAGGAATATATGTATTTCAAGGGAAAAGAAGGCTGCCTGGCGGGCGGCCTTCTCTGCAATTCAAAAACCGATTTTCATAAAGCGAAGCAAGTACACAGCGTCTGTAGGGGCCGACGACTCTGTCGGCTCGCTGGAAGCAGTGCTTTTTCCGGAAACCCAAGGCGAATCCGTATGCGCTTCCCAACACGTTTGTAGGGGCCGATGCCCACATCGGCCCGGCAGAGCGCACCGTTTTTACGAAAATCTTCGGCGAATTCGTAACTGCCTCACGGGCCGATGTGGGCATCGGCCCCTACAGTCAAAGTGGAAGGCGCGTACGAATTCGCCGCAAAACTCCAGCCAGCGGTTGTATTCCGTGCGGGCGGACAGAGTCGTCCGCCCCTACAGACAAGCTGGAAGCGCTGTATCATAAAACACAGCCTGCTTCTCCTGTTTTACCGGATCATATCCAGCAGCGCCTCCGGCGAGATATCCTCCGTGATGCCGAAGCGGAGCATGGCGTAAAGCGTCTGCGGCAGGCCCTTGACGACGGTGTTGACGCCAGGATTGGTCGAGAGCGTCACGTGCACGCCGAGAGACTGGAGCGTGACCTGCGCCAGCGTCGAGTACTGCCCCGCCGGATACGCCAGCACGTCGACCGGCCGGCCCGTTGCGTCCTCCAAGAGTGCACGGCTGCGCGTAAAGTCCTCCGTCAGCGCCTGTACATAGGATTCCTCGCTTTCGCCGGGCAGCTGGAGGATGTTCTCCCGCACGGCCGAGTCCGTTTCATACGGCGGCCACTGGTGCATGTCGTAGGTATGGCTCTGGATGGAAATGAGGCCGGACGCGGTCATTTCCGCCGCCTCCGCCGCGCCGAAGTGCGGCGTGATGGCATAGTCCGTATCCTTGTAATGATCCGTTCCGAACGAAACGCCGATGGCGAAGATCGTCGCCTTCATGCCGTATTTTTGCAAAATCGGATAGGCCAGCGTGTAATTGCTCCTGTATCCGTCGTCAAAGGTGATGACGACCGGCTTCTCGGGAAGCGGCTCGCCGCGCAGGACATACGCCTGCAGCTCGTCAAACGAGACGCCGGTATACCCGGCCTCGGAAAGCGCCCGGATCTGCGCCTCAAACTGCTCCGGGGACACCATTTCGCTGTTCGTCACGTCCTCGGACAGATGGTGGTACATGAGTATGGGCACCTGCGTGCTGATCTCATCGGCCGAAAGCGCCGCCGGGGACAGGACGTTCAGGAAATAATCCTCCGGGGTGTCGGCGGTCACATACGTTCCGAAATCGTCCGGGATCCAGAGATCTGTGCGGCCTGTCATGCGGGCGCAGATCATCTCGCCGACGTTGTTGCGGAAGTGCGTGCCGTCGTAGAAATAGCGCATCTCGCAGCTGACGCTGCTGGACGAAAAATCCCAGAACGGCGTGACCTGTGCCAGCGAGCGGTAAAACTGCGCGACGGTTTCCGGTTCATAATTTTTCAGATACTCAGCATATACCGGCCCGGCCGCGACGGTGAGGTTCACACCCGCTTCCTCGCACAGGGTCTTGATCGCCGCGACGCTCTGCATACACTGCTCCGTGTACGGAAGCGAGAGCGTCTGGTGCGGATAGTCGGCGAAGACGGGGTAGCTTTCGAGATAACGCTCCTCGCTGCCGATCGGCTCTGCGTCGCGCACACGCTTGTCATAGCAGCCTGTCCGCTCGTCAAACACGTCAAACGTCTGCGGCAGAATGGTGTCCGTGCGCAGCGCGTTCAGCTTGGCCAGCGCATAGCGCGGGTCGGCGAAGAGATAGCGCGTGTAATAGGACAGCACGGACGTGTCCGAGTCCTCCTTATAGTGGAGGTTCTTCGTCAGCCGGTCGGATTCCTCGTCGTAGGTCAGGCCGTTGTCGAGATAGACGTTCAGAATGAGGTTTTTGACCTCGTAATGTTCGATCAGATATTGCGCGATCTTTTCGCAGTCGCGCATATCCGCGCCGTACATGATGAGATTGTAAAAGCTGGCGCCATACGCCTCGTTGAACGCGTCTACCGGGAACGAGCTGGTCGATGAGCAGCCGAGAATATAGGAATCGTATTCGTCGTGGTGCTGTTCGAGATAGCTGAACTTTGCCACGCGCGGGTTATTCGTCTCGTCGTAGGAGAACCAGGACAGCAGCCTGTCCCCGAACGCGCCGAAGGGGTCGACGGCAAGATTCAGCGCCGCCAGCAGCGCGGCCAGCACAAGGACGGTCACGAGAAAGACCAGCACCCATTTTTTTGAACTCATTCGATCACCGCCTCAGAACTGCGTATAGATAAAGCCCGACGGGATATACCCGGCCCGGAACACGCCGAGCAGCAGCACGGCCAGCAGCAGCGCCGTCACGGCAAGCCACTGCACAAAGCCAGACTTCTTTTCCAGCGCCGCCCGGATCTGCACGCCGCGCTCCTGCAAGCACTCAAGCGTCAGCAAAACGGCCAGACCCAGCGCGATCACGAGAAAATCCGTCTTCGCAAGGCCGAACGACAAAAGCGTCCCGTCGAGCAGCTGCGACGGCTGCGGATGCAGCACGGTTGTCTTCAAGAATCGGAACACGCAGCTCAGGCGCGGCGAACGCGTGAAATACCGCCCGATGAACACCAGCAGCATCGTGCGCAGCGTCATGAACACGCGCCATGCGGCGGACTTGTCGTTGATGTGCAGCGCCGCTTTCCAGCGCAAAAACGTCCGTTCCAGCAGGAGCGAGGCCGTAATGAGCACGCCGTTCCACAGGCCGAAGGCAATATAGCGGAAGTTCGCTCCGTGCCAGATGCCGATGATGAGATAGACGATGAACGTCGCGAGCGACGTGGCAAAGATCTTGCCGCCCGTGCCTCTGATGTGCGTGCGGGCCCAGCGGGAGAGTCTGCCGAAGGCTTTCGACAGCGACAGCGGGTAAAACACATAGTCGCGCATCCACGCGCCGAGCGTGATGTGCCAGCGCCGCCAGTATTCCGTCAGGGACATTGCGAAGATCGGGCGGCGGAAATTCTCGGCCATGTCGATGCCGAACATCCGCGCGACACCGCGCGTAATATCGATGCCGCCGGAAAAATCGCAGTAGAGCTGAATGCAGTAGAACAGAATGCCGCTGGCAATGACCGCGCCGCCGTAGGGGCAGTTTTCCGTGATGACAGCGTTTACAAGCACGGCGGCCCGGTCGGCAATGACGAGCTTTTTGAAATACCCCCAGAGGCAAAGCTGGATGCCGAATTTGAGATCACGCCAGTCCAGACTGCGCTCAGCCAGAAGCTGCGGGGCAAGCTGGTCGTACCGGCTGATCGGCCCCTGCACCATCTGCGGGAAGAACGAGACGAACAGGCCGTATTTCAGCGGGTTTTTCTGCGCGGGGAGCTTTCCGCGGTAAACGTCGATGACATAGCCCACGCTCTGGAAGATGAAATACGACAGGCCCAGCGGCACGACGAAATCCCACCGGGGAAGCTTGTCCCCGAGGGCGGACGGCAGCGCGGAGGCCGTGAAGTTCCAGTATTTCATGAGATACAAAAGCCCGAAGCACAGCACGAGACAGGCCGCGCAGATCTGCTTTTTCGCGCGGCGCACAGCAGTCTTTGCCGCCTTATCCGGCGCGGGACGCGCGTTTTGCTTTTCAAGCAGCAGCCCCGCCAGCCACGTGAGTCCCGCGATCAGCACGAGCCAGACGGCGCTTTTGACGCCGCCAACCAGGTAAAAGACCATGCTTGCCAGCAGCAACACGACCCACTGTGCCCGCTTCGGAACCAGATAATACAGCACGACGCCTGCCGTGACGAGCCCCACAAAGGGCAGGGAGGCAAAGGACATCTCAGTTCTGCCGGCTCTCGATGAGCTCCTCGATGGCCTCGACGCTGTTGAAGTTTTCCGGCGTCAGATCGTCCACGCCAAGCTCCACGTCGAACGCCTCCATCAGCTCCGTCACGACCGCGACGATATCCAGCGAGTCGATCAGGCCGTCGTCGATGAGGGCTTTTTCGTTCTCAAAGTCGATGCCCGGGCAAATCTCCGTCAGGATCTCCATGATCTGCTTTCTCATAGTGTCAAAACTCCTTTATCTATCCCAGCCTCAGCACAACGGACTGCCATCCGTCCGGCTGAAACTGATTTTTTTCATAGAAATGCTCGGCAGGGGCGTTCCCCACCCTTGCCCAGACGGCGCATTTCTGCCCGCCGGTCTTTGCTTCCAGTATGGTCAGCAGCCGCCCGGCGTATCCATGCCCCCGGCAGTCCGCACGGACGGCCAGATGGCGGATCTCGCACTGCGCCCGCCCAGGCGCGTAGTGCAGCAAGCCCGAAATTCCGTCCGCATCCATGAGGCACAGCACCTGCCCGGCGCTGACCGCCTGCCAGAGTTCCTCGTCCGGCGGGATGCAGCCCGTCAGCGGGTCGAACTGCGCAAGCAGAAACGCCCGCACGGCCTCAAAGGAAGCCTCTGACGCAGTTTCCGCGCTATCTGGCGCAGGAATTGCCGCCCGCGTACGCCGCAGGCGGTGAAAGCACTCCGCAAAACCGAGCGCACACAGCGCGTCCTGCGCCCGACGCATGGCGTCCTGATCTTTTTCCCGGCAGGCCAGCTCCGTGACGAGCGGGAGCGTCTTTCCAGGCAGGCAAAGCTTCGCACCGGGGTGCAGATAGAAGTTCAGGAGCCGGTATCCGGCCCGCTGCCGCAGCAGCAGCAAAAAGCCGTCTCCTTCCTCGTAAAAAAGCCCGGCATCGATTTCGCGCTGGTAGTCTGCCGGGGATAAAAAGCAGTTGGTCACCACACCGCGCCGCAGCTGTGCGGACAGAAGCGGCGTAAGCGCTGCATAGCTTTCAACTCTGCGCATACAAAAACCGTTCCTTCAGCGCCGCACGGTCAAGCTTGCCGTTGGCGTTGTGCGGCAGCGCGTCCAGCTTTTCATAGACGTTCGGCAGCATATATTTCGGCAGCGCCGTCCGCAGCGCCCGTGCCAGCGCGTTCGTGTCCAGATCGCCCGCATAGACGCAGACGATCCTGTCGCGCATTGCGTCGTAGAAGCAGACGGCGTCGTGCAGGCCATCGACACTGTAGAGCGCCGTTTCAATTTCGCCCAGTTCGATGCGGTAGCCCATGTGCTTGATCTGCCCGTCGCGGCGGGCAAGAAAATAGAAATTCCCGTCCTCCCGCTGCACGGCCATATCGCCCGTGCGGTAGAGAATGTCGCGGTAATCGGGGCAGAGCGGGTTCTGGATAAAGGCTGCATCGGTCTTTTCCGCGTCGGCAAAATATCCCGCCGCAAGCCCGGAGCCGCGCACGCACAGCTCGCCCGTCTCGCCGGGGGCCGCCTCGGTCAGATCGTCCTTTAACAGCAGCAGCTGCATATTGCGGCAGGCCCTTCCGATGGGGATCGGCTCGTCGTCGCGGTACGTGTGCGTCAGGTGCAGCGCGGCGCAGTCGACGGTCGTCTCCGTCGGGCCGTACATATTATAAAGCTCCGCCTCCGGGATCGCGCGCTTCCACATATTCACGTACCGCGCCTGCAGCGCCTCGCCGCCGACGACGATCTTCCGCAGCGCGTGCGGGACGCACTTTTCAAGCGCGCCGGAGCTTGCCGCCAGATGGAACGCGGACGTCGCCCAGTTCACGGCGGTCACGCCGTTCCGGTCGAGCGCCTGCAGCAAAAACAGCGGCAGCGCGAAGAATTTCTTCTCCAGAATCACGCACGTCGCGCCGAGCTTCAGCGTCTGGTACAGATCCTTGCAGGAAGTGTCAAAGTAAAACGGCGACTGATTGCCGAAGACCTCATGCTCCGTATAGCCGCAGAAGTCCGTCAGCCAGTCGGTAAAATCCAGAATGGCGCGGTGGGAGATGACGATACCCTTCGGCGTGCCGGTCGAGCCGGAGGTGAAGAGCAGGTACACGGGGTCGAGATCGATAATCTGCTCGCGCCGGGCCTGCAGAAGCGCATTGTCCGGGGCGGTCTTCTCCGCCTCCTCCAGACACACGAGCGGCGCGCAGTCCGCAAGCCGCTCCGCCTGCGGGCGGCTCGATTCCGAAAAGACGATCGCGCGGGCGTGCACCTGCGCGAGAATGCGGCGCATCCGCGCCTCCGGCATCTGCTCATCGATGGGAACGTAATAATTCCCACTCTGCAAAACGCCCTGCAGCGCCGCGACGCTCTGCACTGTCCGCCCCGTGAGCACGGCCACGGGCGCGTTTTTGCAGCCCGGAAGCCCGGTCAGAACGGTTCCCAGTGCCCGCGCACGCGTCAGCAGCTGCCCGAAGGTCAGACTGCCGGAGGCGTCGGAAAAGGCGACCTTGTCCGGGACGCGGGCGGCGGTGCGCTCCAGATATTCAGCGGCGTTTGTCATCGGCATGGACGCATCCTCCTTCAGCTCGGCTTCACACACTTTTGAGAATTTTACCACATACGCACGCAAATGTAAAGGCGGAACGCGCCGCGCATTTTTTCGCCCGCGGCGGTTGAGTCCAGGCTGCTTTCATGGTAAAATAACAAAAAACACAGGAGGACAGACCTATGTATGATGTGATCGCGCTGGGCGAGCTGCTTGTCGATCTTGCGGAACGCGCGAAGGACGAAAACGGCTACCCCACTCTTGCCGCCAACCCCGGCGGCGCGCCCGGCAATTTTCTTGCCGCGCTGAGCGCGTATGGAAAGAAGACCGCGTTTCTCGCCAAGGTCGGCGACGACACCTTTGGACATCTGCTGACCGGCACGATGCGCCGCGCCGGGATCGACACGCGCGGCATTCTGATCAGCCCCGATACATTCACGACGCTTGCGTTTGTGACCTTTGACGCGCACGGCGACCGCTCGTTCGCCTTCGCGCGCAAGCCCGGCGCGGACACACAGCTGCGCTGGGAGGAGATCGACCCGGCCATGCTGGCAGAAAGCCGCGTGTTCCACTTCGGCTCGCTCAGCTGCACGGACGAGCCTGCCCGCACGGCCACGCAGAAGGCCGCGGCCTATGCCCGCGCGCACGGCAGGCTCGTCACCTACGACCCCAATTACCGCGCCCCGCTGTGGAAAGCAGAGCAGGAGGCAAGGGAACAGATCCTCTGGGGCCTTTCGCAGGCGGATATCGTCAAGATCAGCGATGAGGAGACGCAGTTCCTCTGGGACTGCAGCCCGGAGGAGGGCGCGGAGCGCGTGCTGGCGCTGGGCGCGAAGCTCGTCATGGTCACGCTGGGGCCGAAGGGGTGTCTGCTGAAAAATAAGCAGGCAGACTTCTCCTGCGGCTGCCCGAAGGTGCATCCCATTGACACGACCGGAGCAGGCGATATCTTTGGCGGCAGCGCCGTATCGCGCTTTTTGGAGCTTGGGAAAGCGCCGGAGGCGCTGACGAGGGACGATCTTGCCTATATGGCCCGCTACGCGGCAACCGCAGCAAGCCTCTCCACCGAAGCTTCCGGCGCCATCCCGTCCATCCCGAAAAAGGAAGCCGTCCTGCAAAAGATGCAGGAGGCATATTGCGTGCAGGCGGACGCACACCGATAACGATCCGACGTTTTGACGCAGAAAGCGGCATTCCCGGCCCGGGAATGCCGCTTCTGTTTTGCAGCTTACGCTTTTTTCTTCGGCCCCATGATCTCGGCGCTCAGGAGGGCGACGAGGGGGACGGTCAGGATGATGCCGATGGTTCCGGCCACGCCGCGGATGATCTCGATGGCGATGGAATCGGCGTTGAAGATCTGGATCATGGGATAATCAAAGATCTGGAACAGCAGGAGCGTATTGAGGCTCGAACCGGCGAAGGCGAGGATGAGCGTGTTCGCCATGGTGCCCATGGCGTCCTGGCCGATGTTCATGCCGGAGCGGAACAGGGCCTTGCGCGGCAGATCGGGGTTCAGCTCGCGCAGCTCCCAGCAGGCAGAGGCAATGGACATGGCCACGTCCATGACCGCGCCGAGCGAGGCGATGAGAATGCCGCTGACGAACAGACCGCTGATCTTCAGTCCCCGGTCGGACGCGCGCAAAACCAGTTCCTCCGCCTCCGGCAGGTTGAAGCCGTTGAGCGGCGAGATCGACCCGCACAGGGCGGCGAAAATGCCCGCGACGGCCACGCCGCCGATGCAGCCGAGCGTGGCGCAGAGCGTCTTGCGGCTGAAGCCGTTCAGGAACAGGAGGGAGGCCGCCGTCGTCAGCGCGACAAGCACGACCGTGACCACGACTGGCTGCGCGCCGCGCAGGATCATGGGTACCTGAATGAACCAGACGCACGCAAGCGTATACACAAGTCCCAGCAGGGCCGTGAGGCCCTTTTTCCGGCCGATCAGCAGGAGCAGCGCGGCAAATATGGCAAGCAAACCGAGCAGCACCGGGGCGCGGTTATAATTCGGAATGGATATGATATACGGCGCGCCCTCGTCGTCCAGATCAAGGCGGACAACGATCTTTGTGCCGATCTTCGCGTCGACGTTGGTATAGATGGTCAGATAGTTGATCGCTTCGAGCGTTTCGCCCTTCCACGGGCCGTTCAGGATCTCGACCTCGAGATACTGCTGGCCGATGCGGCGGCCCTCCGTCCAGTCCTGGGTCTCCGCGTTGTCGTCCAGAATGTCCGTGACGCGCGCAACGGCGAAATACCGCTTGCGCGCGGCAGTCGCCTCGCGGTCAGGCTCCGTGTATTCCAGAACCAGCGCCCACGCGATGATCAGCACGAACAGCAGCGCGCTCACGCCGATCTCCAGCCAGCGCTTGCGCGTCAGCTTGCATTGTAAGTTTTTCATGGATTCTCCTTCAGGATGCGCAGTTTTTGAATGATGGGGGACTGCCCCGCCGGAAGACCCGGCGGGGCAGCTTTGTACTGTTGGGGAACTCAGCGCTCGAGATACCGGTGGATGATCGCCGCGACCTGTGCGCGGGTCGCCTGCGCCTTCGGCACAAGGTTGCTGCCGGAGCCGTTGATCAGACCCTGGCCGACCGCCCAGTTCATCGCCTGAATGGCGTAGGCGGAGAGCTGCGCCGTGTCGGCAAAGCTGCCGAGATTTTCCTCGAGCGTCACAGCCGTCATGCCGCCGTAGACTGCGTAGCGGTACAGGATCGCCGCAAGCTGCTCACGGGTCACGGGGTCGTTCGGGCCAAAGAGGCTGTCGCCGTAGCCGTTGACGATGCCGTTCGCTGCCGCCCATGCGACCGCCTTGGCAAACCACTTGCCGGCGGCCACATCCGTAAAGTCGGACGAGCCGGAAACGGACGGACTGCCCGCCATGCGGTAGAGGATGGTGACGATCATGGCACGGGTCAGCGGTGCGTTGGGAGAGAAGCGATCGGCGCCCGTGCCGTCCATGATGCCCTTCTCGTAGACATAGCGGACATCGTTATAGAACCAGTCGCTGCCGGACACATCGGCAAACGGGAGCCCTACCGGGGCAGCGGGCCTGGCCGGGGTGACCGGGGTGCCGGGGGTGACGGGCGGAGGCGGCAGGACAGTCTTCTGCCAACGTGCATAGAAGATCTTGTCGCCGGTCTCCGTCGCGCCGATCTGCCTGACCTGCACGCCGCCGGTGTAGGCGGTGAACCAGCCGAGGAAGGTGTAGCCGGGCTTGGTCACATTGGTCGGCAGAACGGTCACAGTGCCCTTGGTGTAGGTCGTCGGGTATTCACCGTTGATCGTGCCGCCATCGGTGACGTAGGTGATGCTCCACGTCTCGACCGGCGTCTCGCCTGCGGTGCAGACGACGTCAGCGCGGTCGCGGATACGGATACGCGGGGCGATCTGCTTTCCATCGAGGTAGAAGGTGTTATCATAGGAAGCCAGGCCGACCGCCTCGACCTGATTGCCGACGATGGCGTTCTGGACTTCCTTGTCCTTCGTGATGTAGCCGTCGATGAAGACGCGGGCTTCCTTGCCTGCCGCATCCCTGACCATGATGGTCTGGATCTTGCCTTCGGCCTCTTCCACTCTGGTGATCGTGCCCTTGATCTTGACGAGGCTGCCGAGGACGGAGCCGTCGTTGATCTGCGCGGCGGTGACTTCCTTGGGAGCCGGAGCCGCTGCGTCCGCGATCTTTTCGATCTTCGTCGTCACAGCCAGCTGACGCTCGCCCTGATAGGAGGACGTCGTACCGGTGACACGGACCTTATCGCCGATCTTAAAGTTGCCTGCGACCGGGAAGGCGTTGATACCGGCGGTGTTGTCCTGCACATAGATGCAGTCGAAGAACGCGGTATCCTTGTCATGGCCGGAGGCGTTGGAGGTCACGATGCCCTCCACGGTGAACTTGACGCCCTCCTCTGGCTCTGCCTGCACATCCGCGATCTTGGTGATCTCGGTCTGGTTGAGCATGGAGACGAGATTCTGGCAGATCTTGTAGTTGGAGTAGTTCTTCTCCGCGCCGCTGTCTTCGATCTTGGCCTGCACCTCGAAGTTCGACATGAAAGCTGCGCCGGAGACGATGATGAGGCCCTTGCCCTCGATCTGCTCGGACGCCATGACCATCAGGCGGTCACCGTTTTCTGCGAAGGTGTACTTCGGGGTAGCTGCGCCGCCGAGGCCGTCCTTGTCAACGTCCACGGAGTAGGTCGTTGCATGGCCGTAGACTGCCGGGCTGACCGTTGCGGGCAGCGTAGAGGTCGGGTTGCCGCTTGCGTCAACTGCGTAGATGGACGCGCCGCCGTAGTGGCTGAAGCGTTCGGTGTAGAGCTTGTCATACGGATGCTCTGCATCGAATTCCACGCCCTTCAGAAGCGGGTTCTCCATGTTGTAGGACGAGAAGTAGAGTCTCCACTTGTCGACGCCGTCGGCTGCGGAGCGGACATCGTCATACGTTGCGTCGTCAGAAATGCGGAGGATCGAGCCGAGCTTGGCCAGAACCTCGTTCTGCGTCGCGGCCATGTGCTTGATGGCCGGGTTGTTCTGGATGACGTCGTAGTTCTCGTAGTTGTCGGACCAACCGGCGAGGATCACCATACCGCCGTTGTCGTTGAACGTCTTGATGGCGTTCAGTTCTTCTGTGGAATAGGTCTTCGGATCCTTCTGGGCCGCTTCCAGACGGCGGGACGGAGCCGTCAGGATGATGGCCTTGTACTTGGAATTGCCGCAGGCCGCGATAAGCTCCTCGCTGGTCTTCAGAGTGACTGTACGCACGGAATAGGCCGCAGCCAGTTCGCCGAAGTTGCCCATGGAGTCCTTATAGTTGCCTGCAACGTATTCGTTGTAGTGCGAGGCGTCAATGCCGATGTAGACAAGCTTGCTTGCGTCAAGCACATCGAGCGTGACGTCCTTGGTGAACGTGTACTCCTTGCCGTCCTGCTCGATCACAGCCGTGATCTTAACAGTCATGATGCGGGCCTTGGTCGGGGTATACTTGAATTCCACATCCTGTGTACTGCTTGCGGCCAGCGTGTAACCGGTGGTATCCGTGCCGATGGTTTCGTTGCCGATGGCATAGGTGATGGACTTGATGGTAGCTTCCTTCGCCTCACTGTTGAAGAACGTGGTGGTGATGGTCAGTTCTTCGTCGGTGACAGGGGTAGACGTGCCGCATTCAGCCTTGGAAATGCCAAGCTTGAGCGATTCGCCGACCCAGACGGGAGCGGTCACGGCCAGATCGCCGTCGCCCTCGGTGACGCGGACGAAGTAATAGGTGTACTCAGGCGCCAGTTCCACGCTGACGGAGCCCTTGGCGAGATCTGCGGCACTGTCCCAGGTATAGGCGACCTTGCCGGAGTTGACGACCAGCTCGACCTTGGCGATGGAATCGGTGCGGTCGGGATCGTTGAAGGAGATCTCGAAGTTCAGCTTCTCGGGAACGTCGATGATGGAGCCCATCATGCTGCCGTTGACCGTGTAGTCCAGCGCGAGGTTCTTGTCCTCGGTGGCGTACATACGGCGCGCTCTGAGCGCTGCGTAGATGCCGTCTTCGGTAAAGTCGTCGGTCAGGATGACGTCGCGGGCGTCGTTGGCGTCGCCCCAGCGGCCCTTGTGGTTATCCTGGTTGTTGGTCGGGGCGACATGCCAGCCCTTGTCGAGCGCCATGATGTACTGCTCGTAGCTGGGATAATAGCCGCCTGCGCCGATCTGGCCTTCGCCGTTGCCGACTTCGACCATGTACATACGGGTGTCAACGACCGCATCCCAATAACCGAAGTCAATGAAGTTGCCGAACGTCGTGCCCGGATGGTTGAACTGGCTGATGGAGTTGGCACCCTCTGCCTGCGACAGGAGCTTGTAGTAGGCCTGCAGGCCTGCATCCTTGGTCTTGTTGTTGAGCGTCGAATTGTTGCGGGAAACGATGCCGGGGGGGTTGAAGGTGTTGATATGGCCGGGACCGCCAGACCACGTCATTTCAAAGCCCGCAATGGCGACCCTGCTGCCTGTATTTTCCGTATTGAACGCAGCGACCGCGTCCTTATAGGACTTCCAGGTCTGCTGGCTGTATTCCGTTGCTTTGGTCATGTCGTAGAGCGCGCCCTCGGGGTTGGCTGCGCCGGACTTGTCAAAGTAGTTGGAATGGTCAGTGAATGCGACGAAGTCGACGTTCGCATTGTCAGGCAGCGCCTTGATATACGCCAGTGCGCTTTCCAGCGAGCCAGCGCCGTCGGAATACTGCGTGTGGGAGTGCAGCTGGCCGAAGTAGCGCTGGAAGGTCGCCTCGCCGATGGTGAAGGACCAGGTCTTGCTGGTTTCCTTTTCATCCGCACGCTTGACCGTCACAGTTACCGTGACCTTGCCGTCCGCCATAGCGGCAGCCGGGGTGTAGGTGACCTTGCCGTTCGCGTAGGCCGCATTGACCTCCGCGCCGTTGACAGTCATCGTTACGCTGGCGTTCTCGCCAGCGTTCGAGATCTCCGCGGAGATCTCCGGCCGCTTTTCGGCTCCGGTCTGCGCGCCCTGCGCGGGCTTTACGTTGGTGATCACAGGCTCGTCGAGCACGGGGATCTCGGCAGACTGTGTAAACGCCACGCCCTTATTATCTTCGCCGGAGACAGTCACGACGAGCTTCTCGCCCGTCACATCCGCTGTGGGGATGGTAACGGTATAGCCGGTCTCCGTCTCCGTGTAGTCCAGCTGTTTCTCACCCAGCTTGACGGACAGGGTCTTAACGCCGAATACCGCGTCAACGGCAAAGTTCAGCGTATAGGGTTGTCCGACATATGCCGCAAGGATCGTGCCAAAATCGACCGCAGGCGCGTTGACGATGCCGTCGGTCACCTTCACGCCGTCCGCCACGGGATAGAAGAAGAAGGAGTAGATGGTGTAATCCGTGACCTTATACATACTGTAGGTCTTGAATGCGTCGGCATAATACTCCAGCCACTGGCTGTGGCCGCTGTACTTCGCCGTGCGGCTCTCCATCTCATAGCCGCCCACGCCGCCGGAGCAGGTGCGGACGAGCCAGTCGGCGTCGTCAGTCGTAACGCCCTCTTCGGAGAAGTCCTTGCTGTAGAACGCGTTGTTGCCGGTGCCGTTGGAGCAGAGGTAGCCATAGGCTTCGCTCTTGAAGCGGAGGTATTCGCCGTTCTGCTCGACGGTGAACACGACAGCGCCGTTCGCTGGGAATGCCTTGCCGCCCTTGACTTCGGTGTCGGCCTTTTTGATGGACTTGGAATCGTTCTCCGCCGCCAGAACCGCCTTCGCGTTCTGGTTGTAGATCACGAACCTGTCGCCGGGCTTGGGCAGATCGCCGGAGGGCTGGTCAGCAGATGCAGGGTCGACCCGGTAGAGCGTGAACTCGCACGGATACTGCTGACTTGCAACCGTGTTGTTCTTATAGGCTTTAAACTTGTTAAACCCACCGTATGTAGAATCCGTGCTGGTATTGCTGGCCAGCGTAACAGTATCATCACCGGCACCCATAAATTTGAAGGTCTGATTTTCTGCGCTGAACGACCACGCCCAGCTATAATTACCAGACTGAATGCCATTGCTGTTTCCAGCGGAAGGTGCAATGGCCATGCCGTTTTTATCAGTCAGCGTAACAGACTGTCCGCTTACCTTCAGCGTCCAAACCGCGCCTTCCGTCTTCGTCACCTTGTCCTCCGCTACAGTCGGCTGTACAACCGTCAGCCACTTCCCGCTGAGTTCCAGCGGTGCGTAGCCGGTGGAAACAATCATGACATAAGAGCCGTCTGTCAACTGGTCAGCAGAAGTTAGCTTTCCAAGTTTGTCCTCTCCATCTTCTTTCCTGACCGTATAGGTGAACGTCGCTTCGTCGCTGTCGTCCATGCCGGCCTTCGTGGCCTTGACTGTGAAGGTGACGTCTTCATTCACCGTCGCCTCGGTACCCTCGTTAAAGGTCGTGCCGTCCGTGGCAATGAGGATCGTCGCACCCTCCGTCGCGCAGGAGAACGTGACATTCGTGCCCTTTTCTACTTCACCCGTAGCGGGGGAAGCCGTCGGGGTCGCGACCTTCTGGGTCGGGGTGGGAGGAGGCACAAGGCCGCCGATGAAGTTCTTTTCCCGCGTCAGCTTGTAGAACGTCATGCCGAAGTCCTTCTCCGTCAGACGATCCGTGCTGGTGCAGTAGGCACTGAACTCGGTGTACTTGGCATAGTACTCCATGTAGACCTTGCCATACTGGCCGGTCAAGCCATTGCCGGACATATAGTAGGACGCATTTTCTGCATTGCAGGTTTCAACGTCCCACTTTACCGCGCCGTCCCCGGTCAGGTTCAGGTTGAACTTGCCGTTGTTCGTGCCCATCGTGAGGGTGGTATCTGTGCCCTGCTTGAAAGAGTATGTACCGTCCTCGTTCTTCGTGACCGTCCAGACCAGCTTATCAAAGCTGTCCGCCGTCAGGGCATTCTCAGCAACCGTCGCCGCGGCGGGTTTGAGATAGTAGCTGCCCAGCATTTCGCCAGCGACAGCATAGCCGTTGCCAGCATTGTAGATCACGACCTGATCGCCGGTCGCAATCGTATCGGCCTTGACGTATTTGTTGACCCACTCAAAGACATCGACAGAGACGACCAGCTCCTTGCTGTCCTCCATGCCGTCCTTCGTGGCCTTGACGGTATACGTCTCGTTATGCGAAGCCGAGATCGGGCCGGTGTATGCCTGATACTCCGTGCCTGCGGTCTTGTAGTAGATCGTCGCGCCCTCGGTCTTGCACTCGAACTTGATCTCCGTGCCAACCTCGATCTCAGCGCCGTTTTCTACGTTCGCAGTTGGGGTTTCGACCTGCTGCTTCTGCGTTTCAGTGAGCTTGTAGAGCGTAAACTCATGCGGATAGCCGCCGTTTACAGTTGAGTTCTTATACGCTCTGAACTTATTTCCGTTTCCCTTGTTACTGGCGAGCGTGACAGTATCGTCACCCGTTCCGGCAAAGGTAAATTTGCCGCTGGCAAAGCTGGCTGCCCATTTATAGCTGCCAGACTGGATGCCGTTCGTGTTGCCGCCCTTCGGCGCAATCGAAGTTCCCTTCGCGTCCGTCATAACGACGCCGTCCGTATCGACGGTCAGCGTCCAGACGCCTGCAGTCGGATTTTCGATCTTACCGTCGACAACGCTGGGCTGTGTTGCAAGAACCCAGCCGTTGTCAAAATAATCCGGCGCATAATCCGTATCTGTCACAAGTACATACTTGCCGGTCGTCAGTTCGGCTGCACTTGTGACCTTGGTGTAGGTCTGCGTTGTCTCCTCCGCCATGGCGACCGGCATGACCGAAAGGACCATGACAACGGCCAGCAGCAGCGCGAGACACCGCGTTGTGCGTTTTTTCATGCTTGCATTTCCTCCTGATTTCTTTCAGAATTCGAATGTTCGTGTCGTGCGCGGGCCTGTCCCGCGCGAAGCACCTCTTTTGAACCCTCCTTCTGCGGATTGATACAGAAACGAAAGCGGCTGCCGGTCAAGGGAGCCGCAGTCGCAGAGTTCTGTATTTCATAGTATAGCAGTTCCACCCGTTAAAATCCAGTGCCTTTACAGAGATTTTACCGATTTTACGTAAATTTTACCGGGAATTTTTTGTGGATTTTGTCTATATAATCCCTGAACGGCAGACAAAGCCCGCCCTGCAGTCCCCGCCGGACGGGCAGGAACGCTGTCCGGGAAGTCGGCTGATGCTGCGGATCCGGGCGCCGCGGCTGATAAAACCGCCCCGCCAGGGCATTCATACATAAGATATGAATTGTTCACAAATAATTTAAGTCTGTAGGTATTGACAACGCTGGCAGGCGGTGGTACACTGCGTTTAGCACTCAGGGATAAAGAGTGCTAAGTCGAAAGGAGGAATGAACCATGGAGCTTTCAGACCGGAAAAAGAAGATCCTGCGTGCGATCGTGGATCTTTACATCCGCACGGCGGAGCCGGTGGCGTCCAAGACCATTGCACAGATGCCGGACATGGATTTTTCCTCCGCGACCATCCGCAACGAGATGGCGGAGCTGACGACGCTCGGATATCTGGAGCAGCCGCACACCTCCGCCGGACGCATCCCGTCGCCTGCCGGGTACCGGCTGTACGTCGACGAGCTGATGCAGGACTACCGCCTGTCGACCGATGAAACGAAGTCGATCAATCAGGCGATGGAGCTGAAAATGCAGGAGGTCGACAAGGTCGTCTCGCAGGTCGGCAAGCTTGTCTCGCAGATGACGAATCTGCCCGCCTACGCCATGGCGGCGCGTGCCGCCGGGCTGACAGTCAAGCGGTTCGACCTGATCCTCGCGGACAGCGGCAGCTTTATTCTGGTCGTGATGCTGAGCGACAGCTCCGTCAAGAATAAGCTCATCCGGCTCCCGGTCGAGCTGACGGAGGCGGATCTGAAGCTTCTCGGCGCAGTGCTGAACGCAAGCGTCACGGAGCTGACCGCCGAACAGCTCAGCCCCGAGCTTCTGTCCCGCGTGACCAGAAGCGCCGGAAATGCGGCCAGCCTTGTGCCCGTCATCATGGATTTCGTCACGTCGCTTCTGCACCAGGAGCACAGCGAGGTCTACATGACCGGGCAGGCCAAGCTTCTCGGCCAGCCGGAGTACCACGACATCGACAAGGCGCAGAAAATGCTCTCCGCACTTGACGAGGATGTGGTTTCCAATCTTCCCGCCGCACTTTCCCCGGACAGCCGGACGCAGATCCTGGTCGGCCCGGAAAACGTGTCGAAGGAGCTGCGCGACACCAGCGTCGTCATGACGAAGTTCGACATCGGCGACGGGATGCAGGGCCTGATCGGCGTGGTCGGCCCGACCAGAATGGATTACGCGCAGATCACCGCCCGGCTGAGCTACTTCGCCGAGAACCTGAGCCGGATGTTCCAGAAAAACCAGACCCCGGCGATCGAAGGGCCGGAAAATAAGCACAATGACCCGGAGGCATAGATATGAGTAAGAAAACAAACAGCAATCCGGCTTCGGAGGAAAAGGCACAGGCCGCCTCCGCAGCCGAGCAGACAGAAGAAGCTGCGCAGCAGACCGAAGCCGAAGCCGCAAAGCAGTCCGAGGAAAAAAAGCCCGAGGAAGCCAAGCAGCAGGAGGCAAGCGAGTTTGAAAAGGCGCAGCAGGCGCTGGCACAGGAGCATGACAGCTATCTGCGGCTGGCCGCCGAATACGACAACTACCGCAAGCGCAGCCAGAAGGAAAAGGAAAGCCTCTATACCGACATCCGTTCGGAGACGGTCGAGAAGTTCCTTCCCGTGTACGACAATCTCGAGCGGGCGCTGGCGCAGGAGACGCAGGATGCCGCGTTTAAAAAGGGCGTCGAGATGACGATGAACCAGCTCGTCTCCGTCATGGAAAAGCTGGGCGTCGTGAGCTTCGGCGCGGCAGGCGAGGTCTTTGACCCGCAGCTTCATAACGCGGTCATGCACGTCGAGGACGAAGCGCTTGGCGAAAACGTCATTGCAGAGGTCTTCCAGAAAGGCTTCAAGGTCGGCGATAAAGTCGTTCGATTTGCAATGGTAAAGGTCGCAAATTAAAAAGCACCCACGCCGGGGATCCGGCAGCATCTAAATTTGTAAATACAGGCATTCATATAGGAGGAAATTATTATGAGTAAGATTATTGGCATTGACCTTGGTACTACCAACAGCTGCGTCGCCGTTATGGAAGGCGGCGAACCCGTCGTCATCGCGAACGCCGAAGGCAACCGCACCACCCCGTCCGTCGTCGCGTTCTCCAAGACCGGTGAAAGAATGGTCGGTCAGGTCGCAAAGCGTCAGGCCGTTACCAACCACGAGCGCACCGTCGCTTCCATCAAGCGTCACATGGGCTCCGATTACAAGGTCGACATCGACGGCAAGAAGTACACCCCGCAGGAGATCTCCGCGATGATCCTGCAGAAGCTGAAGGCGGACGCCGAGGCATATCTGGGCGGCACCGTCACCGAGGCCGTTATCACCGTTCCCGCATATTTCAACGACGCACAGCGTCAGGCCACCAAGGACGCAGGCAAGATCGCGGGTCTTGACGTCAAGCGTATCATCAACGAGCCGACCGCAGCCGCTCTGGCCTACGGCGTCGACAAGGAAGCCGAGCAGAAGGTCATGGTCTACGACCTCGGCGGCGGCACGTTCGATGTCTCCATTCTGGACATCGGCGACGGCGTTATCGAAGTCCTTGCCACCAACGGCAACACCCACCTCGGCGGCGATGATTTCGACGAGTGCGTCATGAACTACCTCGTTTCCGAATTCAAGAAGGCAGAGGGCATCGATCTGTCCAACGACAAGGTCGCCATGCAGAGACTGAAGGAAGCCGCCGAAAAGGCCAAGATCGAGCTGTCCGGCGTGACCTCCACGAACATCAACCTGCCGTATATCACCGCTGACGCAACAGGCCCGAAGCATCTGGACGTCACGCTGACGCGTGCAAAGTTCAACGAGCTGACCGCCCATCTGGTCGAAGCGACCGCAGGCCCGGTCAAGCAGGCGATGGCCGATGCCGGTCTGACCGCCAACGATATTTCCAAGGTCCTTCTGGTCGGCGGCTCGACGCGTATTCCGGCCGTGCAGGATGAGGTCAAGAAGCTGACCGGCAAGGAAGGCTTCAAGGGCATCAACCCCGACGAGTGCGTGGCTGTCGGCGCAGCCATCCAGGGCGGCGTGCTTGGCGGCGACGTCAAGGGCCTGCTGCTGCTCGACGTCACTCCGCTGTCGCTCGGCATTGAGACGATGGGCGGCGTGTTCACCAAGCTGATCGACCGCAATACCACCATCCCGACCAAGAAGAGCCAGGTCTTCTCCACTGCCGCTGACAACCAGACCTCCGTTGAGGTCCACGTCCTGCAGGGCGAGCGTGAGATGGCTGCCGACAACAAGACCCTCGGCAAGTTCCAGTTGACCGGCATCGCTCCGGCGCCCCGTGGTGTCCCGCAGATCGAGGTCACGTTCGACATCGATGCCAACGGCATCGTGAACGTCTCCGCGAAGGACCTCGGCACCGGCGCTGAGCAGAAGATCACCATCACCGCGTCTTCCAACCTCTCCAAGGAAGACATTGACAAGGCCGTCAAGGAAGCCGAGCAGTATGCGGCGGAAGACAAGGCCCGCAAGGACGAGGTCGACACCCGCAACAACGCCGACCAGATCATCTACCAGTCTGAAAAGACCCTGAACGAGATGGGCGACAAGGTCACCGAGGCAGAGAAGGCCCCCGTCAAGGAAGCCATCGAGAAGCTGAAGACCGCCCAGAAGGGCACCGACCTTGCAGCCATCAAGGCAGCCACCGAAGAGGTCCAGAAGGCGTTCTACGCCGTGTCTGAGAAGCTCTACAAGAACGCGGCTCCGCAGGGCGAGGCCAACGCTGCCCCGAACGCGGGCGCAGGCCAGCAGGCCGGCGGCAATGACGACGGCGTCGTCGACGCGGACTACGAAGAGGTCAAGGACAACTAATTCGCGGAATATAGCTTGATAGGGGCGGCCCGTCCGCCCCTATCGGCTGTTGCCCACCGAATCTGAGGTGAGAAACTATGGCAGATCAGAACAAACGAGATTATTACGAGGTGTTGGGCGTGGAGAAAAACGCGTCCGACGCCGAGATCAAAAAGGCCTACCGCAAGCTGGCCATGAAATATCACCCCGACCAGAACCCCGGCGACAAATCTGCCGAGGAAAAGTTCAAGGAGATCAACGAGGCCTATGAGGTCCTCTCCGACGCCGACAAAAAGGCCCGGTACGACCAGTACGGCTTCGCGGGCGTCGACCCGAACTTCAACCCGAACGCGGGCGCCGGCTTCGGCGGCGGGTTTGGCGGCGGCTTCGGCGGCTTCGGAGATCTGGGCGATATCTTCGGCGACTTTTTCGGCGGCGGCGCTTCGTCATCCTCCGGCCGCAGAAGAGGGCCGAGCAAGGGCCAGAACGTTGTCAGCGAGATCGAGATCAGCTTTGAAGACGCGGCCTTCGGCTGCGAGCGCGAGATCACCTTCTCCCGCATCGAGACCTGCAGCACCTGCCACGGCACCGGCGCGAAGGAAGGCACGACCCCGCAGACCTGTACGTATTGCCACGGCACCGGCACCGTGCGCACGCAGCAGAACTTCATGGGCATGACCATGCAGTCCTCGCAGCCGTGCCCGCAGTGCGGCGGCACCGGCACCATCATCACCGACCCCTGCACCGCCTGCCGCGGCAAGGGCAAGGTCCGCCACACCAAGACCATCAAGGTCAAGGTCCCGGCCGGTATCGACGACGGCCAGTCCTTCCGCGTGCGCGACGAGGGCAACGCCGGCTCGAACGGCGGCCCGAACGGCGATCTGCTCGTGACGGTCTCGGTGCGCAAGCACCCGATCTTCACGCGTGACGGCGCGAATGTCATGTGCCAGATGCCCATCTCCTTCACGCAGGCCGCGCTCGGCGCGTCCATCGAGGTCCCGACACTCGACGGCAAGGTCCGCTACCAGATCCCCGAGGGCACGCAGACCGGCACCACCTTCCGCCTGCGCGGCAAGGGTATCCCCTACGTCGGCTACAAGACGCGCGGCGACCAGTTCGTCACCGTCGTCGTTGAAACGCCGACAAAGCTCACGCGGGAGCAGAAGGAGCTGCTCAAGCAGCTCGAATCCTCCGTCGGCGACGACGGCCAGCCCAAGCGCAAGAGCTTCTTCGACAAGCTCAAGGGCTGAACCCATCCATAAAAAATTGACGCGCCTGCGGCATTTCGCCGCAGGCGCTTTACGTTTGTCAAGAGGGTTACGATGCACCGCAGTTTTTCTTAAGAGGCTGGACTCTGGACGCGCCGGAGAAATCGCCGCAGACCATTGCGCCGGTCGGGCAGACGCTGGCGCACGCGCCGCAGGCGGTGCACTTGTCCCAGTCGATGCGGGCGAGGAAGTTATCGACCTTGATCGCGCCCTGCGGACAGGTCTTTTCGCACTTATGGCAGCCGATGCAGCCGGAGGAGCAGACCTTTTTGGTGTACGGGCCGTTGTGATAGCTCGAACAGAGCACCTCCGTGCGGATGATATCCGGCACGATCTCGATGATCTTCTGCGGACACGTCTGCGCGCAGATGCCGCAGCCGATGCATTCCGTATGATCGACGCAGGCAATGCCGTCCTGCATGGAGATGGCGTTTTTCGGGCAGGCTCTGGCGCAGTCGCCGAAGCCCATGCAGCCGAAGATGCAGCTGCCGTTGCCGCCGTAGAACAGCTTCGCCGCCGCGCAGGAGGGGATGCCCCGGTAATCAGCCTTGACGCTCGTAGCCTCGCACGTTCCCGCGCACTGCACAACGGCGATCTTTTCCACAACGTCCTCAGCCGCCACGCCGAGAAGCGCTGCAATCTGCGCCGCAACTGCGTCTGCGCCGGGAACGCAGAGATTTGTCTTCGTACCCGGCTCCAGCAGCGCCTTTGCATAGCCGTCGCAGCCGGTGTAGCCGCACGCGCCGCAGTTTGCGCCGGGCAGGCAGGCACGAATTTCGGTAAAGCGCGTGTCCTCCTTGACCGCCATGACGCTCGACGCCACGGCGAGGCCGACCGCGCAGATGAGGCCGATCACAGTCACGGCCAGGATCGGGATCAGAATTTCCATCATAGCCGCGCCCTCCTTAGCCGAACAGCCGGTCGATGATGCCGGTCAGTCCGAAAAATGACAGGGATACGATCGCCGCCGAGACGAGCGTGATGGGAAGCCCCTCAAAGCTCTTGGGCGGCTCCGCCTCAGCCACGCGCGACCGGACGCCGGAGAACAGCACCATCGCGAGGAAGAAGCCAAGGCCGCAGCCAAGCGCGGTCAGAAGCGCTTCGCCGTAGTTCATGCCGTCGGAAATGACGTTCATCGTCACGCCCAGCACGCCGCAGTTCGTCGTGATGAGCGGCAGATAGACGCCGAGGGATTTATGCAGCGCGGGCACATAGCGCTTGAGGACGATCTCGACCAGCTGGACAAGGGCCGCAATGACCAGAATGAAGACGACCGTCTCCATATAGGTAAAGTCGACCTTGCCCGCGAGCAGGAAATGATAGATCGGCCAGGTGACGGCAGTTGCCAGCACCTCGACGAAGATAACGGCCAGCGACATACCGGTCGCCTGATCGAGCTTCTTGGATACGCCGAGGAAGGGGCAGATGCCAAGGAACTTGACGAGCACATAGTTGTTCGTGATCGCGGCGGTCAGAATGACGAGGATCATGGTCTTCATTTCGCAGCCGCCTCCTTTCCTTCGCAGGCGCCCTTGCCGCAGCCCGGGCAGCCGGCGCAGCCGAATTCCTTCTTCTTGATGGCCTTGCCCTTGGAGATCTTATTGATGAGCGCGATCATGCAGCCGAACACGAAGAAGCCGCCGGGGGCCATGGTCAGAATGCCGATGGGGTTTTCGTGGAACCAGGGGACGGGCAGGCCGCAGAACGTGCCGCAGCCGAGCGTTTCGCGGATGGCGGCCATGGCGCAGATAGCAAGCGTGAAGCCGAGGCCCATGCCCGCGCCGTCAATGGCGGAATCCACAACGCCGTGCTTGCTGGCATACATCTCGGCCCGGCCGAGGATGATGCAGTTGACAACGATCAGCGACAGATACACGCCCAGAGACTGATACAGGCTGAACGCATACGCCTCCATGACCAGCTCGACAACCGTGACGAAGCCCGCGATCACGACGATGTAGCACGGGATGCGCACCGGGTCTGGGACGATTTTGCGGATGGCGGAAATGGCCATGTTGGACAGGATCAGAACGGCGGTTGCCGCAATGCCCATGCCGAAGGCCGCAATGACCGACGTGGAGATGGCCAGCGTCGGGCACGTGCCGAGCACGAGGACGAGCACCGGGTTCTCCTTGATCAGGCCCTTCAGGAAGTTCTGTAATTTACTCATTTCTGCGCCTCCTTTACAAGCTCATACGCTTCAAACGCAGTTTCCACACAGCCGCGATAGGCCGTCGACGTGATGGTCGCGCCGGAGATGGCGTTCACGCCGGAAAGCGAGGCGTCCTGCCCGGTATACTGGCCGGTATAGCTCTCGTTTGCCGTCTGGCCGCCGAGCGTCGTTGTTTCGGACGAGACATCCATCGTGCGGCAGGCGCGGATCAAGCCGTCGGTACCAATGACGCACATCACCTGGATCGTGCCGCCGAAGCCCTTGCCCTCGACGGTAAACAGATAGCTCATGGGGCTTCCGGCTTCGTCCAGCGCGAGATAGGCGCTCACGACCTCCTCCGGAAGAGTCGTCTCGACCAGCTGAAACGAAGCCGCGTCCGGCACGGCGTCGAGCCGCGCCTGCTCGGCTCTGGCCTCTGCGTTCGCCTTGGAGACGGGGGCGGTAAAGTGGTTCACGACAGCCAGCGCCGCGGACGTGAGCAGGCAGATCACGACCAGAACGACGATGGATTTTCGAATTTCTTTCGTGTTTTTCATGCCTTCGCACCTCCCAGCGGCTTGCTCTGCGTCCATCTGGACAGATACGGCGTGAGAATGTTCATAAAGAGGATGGCGAAGGACACGCCCTCGGCGTAGCTGCCATAGAAGCGGATGAGGCAGGTGAGCAGTCCCGCGCCGATGCCGAACAGCGCCCGGCCCCAATAGGTCTGCGGGGCGGTCACATAGTCGGTTGCCATGAAGAACGCGCCCAGAAGCAGGCCGCCCGAGAGCACCTGCCGCAGCGCATCCTGCCCCAGAACAAGAGACAGCACGAAGACCGTTCCGACAAAGCACACCGGCGTCTGCCAGGTAATGACGCCGCGGACGAGCAGATACGCTCCGCCGAGCAGCAGCGCCAGCGCGCACGTCTCGCCGATGCAGCCGCCGTGATTGCCGAGCAGGAGCGTCAGAAGTTCCGGCTTCTGCCCTGCGGCCAGCTGCGCCAGCGGCGTGGCTGACGAAACGGCGTCCGGGAAGACCCATGCCGTCATGGTCTTGGAGAACGAGAGGAACAGGACGATGCGGCCCACAAGCGCGGGATTGGCAAAGTTCTTGCCGATGCCGCCGAAGAGCTGCTTGACGGCGACGATGGCCACGAGGCAGCCGAACACGG
>ENA-ORSS01001271-ORSS01001271.1-human-gut-metagenome-genome-assembly--contig:-NODE-1271-length-26393-cov-2.671122_pt1 | contig 26393 bp, 27 predicted proteins | sample MGYA00241899_ERZ509162 | MGnify/ENA primary metagenome ERZ509162 (study PRJEB26280, sample SAMEA2338641) | human gut metagenome | biome: human gut; feature: human-associated habitat; material: faeces... | reverse complement strand
TGGTCGCACGGGGTAGTCCGAGTCACCCCGTCTTCGGCGATAACGCCCCTCGACAACCGGAAATTCTACTTTGAAGATCTCCCGCAAAAAGACGATCCGTTCGCGCTTTTCTACACCACGCAAGACGAACTGCTCGTTCCCCACTATAAGAAGCGCGGGATAAAAGAAACGTACGACTTTTCCGCCGCCAACATTTTCAGAAAATACGGGAAACAGTGGCGCGAAAAATACGCAGATATGGCCCATAAGCGCCTCCGCAGCTGGGGACTAAACACTATCGCCAACAGCTCCGACAGCGCGATATTCATGCAGCGCAAAACGCCCTATGTTGACCGTTTTGAGGTAAAGGGCCCCGCCCTCTCCGGATCCGACGGTTGGTGGTGGCCTTTCCGCGACCCATTTGCAAAGGAATTCCGCGAAGACATAGTAAAGAATCTAAAAGAGAGAAAAGAGCAGCTCAACGACCCGTGGTGCATAGGATTTTTCGTCGATAACGAGCTTCACTGGGGCGGACCGGAAGACCTTGCGAAGTGCACGCTCGCCTCTCCCGCAAATATGCAGGCAAAAATCGAATTCTCAAAAGACTTGAAAAAGAAATACGCCGGCGACATCAAAAAGCTCAACGACGCATGGAAGACTTCATATTCAAGCTGGGACGATTTCCTCGCCAAAACCGAAGTCCCCAAAGGAGCCGACAAGCAGGATCTGAGGGATTTCACTAAGAGAATAACCGAGGAATATTTTAAGGTAATCCACGACGAAATAAAGAAGCTCGCGCCCAACAAGCTGTACATGGGATGCAGATTTTCCGGGTACAACCCGCTTGCGATAGAAGCTGCTGCAAAATACTGCGATATAATCAGCTACAACCTCTACCGCGACAACCTCAAAGGTTTCAAGCTCCCCAAAGGCATAGACAAGCCTGTGATGGTGGGCGAATGGCACTTTGGCTCGACAGACCGCGGGCCCTTCCACCCCTCGCTGATAATGAAGCCAAACCAAAACGCCCGGGCTCAAGCCTACTACGACTACGCAAAGTCGGCGCTTGAAAACCCGTGCATAGTTGGCATACATTGGCATCAATTCTCCGACCAAGCGGTGACGGGAAGATTTGACGGCGAAAACTTCCAAGTTGGAATGACCGACGTATGCGACAATCCATATCCCGAAACCATAGCCAAAATAAGAGAGATAGGCTACGATATGTACAATGTCCGCGAGAACGCCGGCAAAGGCGAAAAAAAGCCCGGCAAGGAGCCCGACAAAAAAGAGGCTAAAAAATAAGATTTAGATATTTTACTGCAAACCGGCGAGAAAACTCGCCGGTTTTTTTTATTTTCATAGCGCAGAATACCAATCGCCTATAAATATAAAAACACCTTAAAATTTTCTCACGGGCTTGGCAAATGTCTGCAGCGCCTCCTTATTTGTCTCGCATGAGCGGACTTTTAAAGCTATGAAAGAGTATGCTCGGTTCCGCCACTTTATGATTCGAGCGCGGCTGGGCTTTTAAAACAATAAGATGGCGCTCCTGAAATCCAAATTCGTAAAAATCTTTATGCGCATTTCTGACAACTACGCTTAACAGTACGCAGAATATGGCAACCATACTTTGCCGCAATTTTTCTTTATTTAATATCGCTCAAACCCAGGCTATAAAGAATAAAATCCTTCGATAAAAATCCGAAGAATTAGAAATCTTGCATATTATAAAATAGAAAAATCCCGCGCAGTTTTGCGCGGGATTGAGGAGACAATAATCTGATATCTTTTCCGGGAAAATAACTAAAATTCAATACCTATCTGCGCCGATATAACATGTATGTGGGCGTAATAGTCGCCGCGGAGAGTCGTTGGCATGGGCAGATATTCAGTTCTGTCCATGGAGCTGTCCAGAACAAATATATAAGAGTACGCCAAGTCAAAATATACGTTTCCAATCTTGTATCCGACGCCGCAGCTCGCCCATATTCTGTCCGAGCACGGTATGCGGGAAGTGCGGTTTTTAGCGCCGTTTACGGGGCTTTCGTCATAGGCGGCGCCGATTCTGATTGTGAGATTTTCTATTTCTTCGGGATAGTAGTGGAAGCCGAGCGCGACGCGCGAAGAGTCCTCCCAATTTTCCGGTATGGTGACAGTGCCGGCGCTTGAACCGTTGATAGTCACGTCCTCAAACACGGACCAGCGGGTGTAAGCGTATTCTGCCATGACTGCGAACTCGCTAAAAGCCCCGCGCAGGCGCTGGTATATGCCCACTGTAAAAGTGTCCGGCATATACATGTCGGCCGATATGTTAGAGCGCAACACATCGTTCAAATGTTCGCCGCCGGTGAGATTGTGCGATACCTGGCTTCTCCACGAAAATCCGAAGCGTCCGTCCTCGGCATATTGAATCGAAAATCCTATATTGCCGCCTATGCTCCAGCTTTGCCCGGTATAGTCGAGGTTGCCGTATGGAGTGTAGCTGGCGAGTGTGCAATACGCAAACTGTGCGCTTACGCCGCCGCCAATTGAAAACCAGTCGTTTACTTTGTAAGCTATACTCGGGTTTATATCGGTTGTGAATAGGTAGCTGCGCGTGCCCTGCATTCGTCCGAACCAATCACTATTGTATTTGGATTCGAGACCATACGGTGCTGTGAGCGAAAATGTCCCAAAAAGTTCCTCCGTGAACCTGTGGACTACATAGAAATTTGGGACAAATTCGTTTGTGCCGCACGTACCATGGCTTGACGGGCCCATAAGATCCGGCGGAGTGGAGCCTCTGTCATTTACGCAAAGCGTAGGCAAGATTAGCGACAGTACCGAGTCAACGCGCGTTTTACCGACCTCAAGAGGCATAAAGCACGCCGCCGACGGATTCCAAAACGCGGCGGAGGCGTCGTTATTTGCATTGGCGGTGGCGCCCGCCATTGCGTTTCCCATATTTGCCGCGCCCTGCTCTACAATTTGATATCCTGCGGCAAAAGCAAAATTTGCTGCGGCAAGGGAGGAGACGGCTAAAAGATTTTTAATATTTTTCATAAAAAGACATATAGAGGAAAAATGAACGAACGTTCATTGTCAAACAAAAAAATGAATGAACGTTCATTCATTGGTAGATATGGCTTTATTTATGCGCGCAATTTTTGCGTGCGTTTCCACTAATCAAAATCAAGCAATAATGCGCGCTTCGCAGAATTTTTTATACATTCTAAAATTCACCTTGCGTAATGGACGCATTTTTGAATCATATTGGGAAAATCATGGCTCAATCCACGCGCGACAGAATTCTGCAAACGACATTCCTTTTGCTTATTAAAAAAGGCTACGACAGAGTCTTGGTAAGCGACATTCAGGAAAGTCTCGGCATATCGCGCGGCCTTTTGTACAGGTACTTTAACGGGAAGACCGAACTATTCTTTGAGGCGTGCAGAAAATATTTTTACGATAGATATTTCCCTGATCTTGATTACGACAAAATAACCCTCGCGGAATTTTTCCAACACGCGCAGAACGCAGTTCGCGCAATGACAAACATCGACGGGGAAGAGGTGGATATTTTAAAATACAATACACTATACTCCGCCATAATACAGTCTGAGCCGAGATTTAAGCTTGAAGCCCAAATTGAATTCGACAAGGCCCGCAAAGTAATCCGCAACGCCATAAAGCGCGGGGAGATAAAAAAACTTCCGGAAAATTTTATCGGCGCAACAATTTTAGCCATATACGGCAGGACGAGCTATATAACCGCAACCCCTTCAAACGCGTACATCTGCAAACGCATACTTGAAGACATCGGCCGCTTCTACGAGCTCATAAAACTTTGAGACTCCCGCATCTCCTACTATCGCTCGCTATCACTTCCATAAAATAAGCGGCGGGCATTTTAACCAATAAGCCCCCATTGCGCCGCAATGTAAAAAATTTAACGAAATGCGGGTAGATAAACTTCCAAAACTTGCGGAATGAAACTTGCAACTTTGAATAGCATTAACATGTTTTCTAAAACCGCGGTTTTAATAAAACTATATAAATGTCCCAAAATTTCTAAAAAAACCGCAACGCTTCCGCTGCGGAGAGCTTTCGAGCCGTTGGCATATTTAAGCTATGCGCGCCTTCCGCGCCGCACCGCAAATAATTTTTCCGCTACCTATATTATAATCTAATCCGCACTAAAATTTCTTTCGGCACGGCACCGGCCAAATTAACCTACCCCAGTTAAGTATATTTATCCTTTTCAGCGCGCATTAAGGTTAGGATTAACTATACGAATGAATTTTTCAGATAAAAAAACCGCACATTCAGTGCGGCTTTAAACTTAAATTTCGTTTAGCAGCAATAAAACTGCCAACAGAAGTAATCCATCCGTCTGCCCGCTTGATTTATACAGTCAAACAGGCGTCTTACAGACTAAAACCTCGCCCTATTCGGCAAATGCTACGTCCGGGTCGAGCGACAAAGTTATTCTGTATTGCACCCCAGGGCGCATCACAAGCGGATGCTCGCGCGAATAGACCTGTAAGTAGTGTATCTTTCCCCAGTATGAACGATATTGGGGATCGTTGGACACAACTTCGGTGTCGAGCCAATTACCCTGAAAATCGTCTTTCTCGATGCTCACACCAAGTCCGTTTTGGCCAATCGCAAACGACATCGGCACATGGTATTCGGAATGGGGCGAGCCTATTGCGACTACCAAGCGTAGCTTGTCGAGAGTTATCTGGTTAAATACCGAATATACAAAGTCTCCCACAATCTTGTTTCCGGAAAACGACCACGACACTTTGCACGAGCCTATTCCCTTCACGATTTCTCCGTCGGCAGTGATTAAATCGGGCTGTTCGTATCTAAAGAAGTACGAGTTTCTAAGCCCGAGCCCTGAAGTGCACTTTTTGCCGTAATAAGACGGGGTTGTTACTTTGTCGCCAAAAGTGAGCTCGGGAATTAGAACCGGAAGGTACCTGTCGGCCGGCCAATCGAATATCCCCGGCATATGCGGGAACGCGAGCGAAGACGAAATGTTGCGCGCACCGGGCGCGGATACTGGGAGGTGTATGTGAAGCCCCGTATCTGCATTCAAATAAATAAACAGCCCCTGCTCTTTTCTTGGAGAATTATCGAGCATTATGTATTTGCCGTATGTCGAGGGAGTCGAGCTCTTGGGCTGCAGCGGCTTGCCGACTGTTTTTGCGAGCCTCGCCCATTGGCACAAATAGCGCGCGGCGTCAAAATTCGCCATTCTCGTGGTGCAGGTCGCTTCCGCGCTGCGTTCGGCGTCGCGGATTACAAGGTATCCGTGTTCCTGGTCCAGATACGTCATAAAGAAGAACTGGAAGAGTCTGCGCAATATATCCATATATTCGGGCATTTTATCGTCCGAAATCCAGTTGTCGCGCATGGCCTGCAATATCATGGATATGCAGTGCATTTGCCCGTACGCGCCTATGTTGCGGCCGTAAGCCCAGCCGAGACCGTCGGAGCGGACTATGTCGGGCATTATTCTCAGATATTTTTCGGCGAAAGTGCGGAGGCTCGGAATTTTTCTGTCGCGCAGGTGCATATTCGCGTGCAGCTGTAGCGACTGGCGGATAAACACAAAAGAAACGACTCCGAATATGTCGAACACGCCGTCCAAGCCGAACGATGGTTTGTCGTCAAAATATTTTCCGCGGGAAGTCTGCTCTATGCGTTCGAGAAATCTGTCTATTAGCTTGCCGGTCTCGTCCTTCTTGCTGAGCCCCATGCTGAATCTCGCGACAGCCTTTGCAATGTTGAAAATCTGCAAGTGGTCTTCGTAGTCGCTGCGCGCGAGCAGGCGCTTGTCGAGATTTTTGCGGGTTTCTTCGGAGAGCTTTTCCCATACGAGGTTTCTGTCTTTCGACGGGCCGAAGGCGAGCAAACCGAGCGACGAGTATGCGAGGCCGTCTTCAGTATATTCTTTATCGTTAGTTTGCGCCGTTATGCACGCCGCTGTGAGATCGACTATATTCCTGCCGTCGATTTCTGTAAGCCCGGTCGCCCTATGGAATTCGCCGAGCGCCATTGCGGCGTGGCCGGGTTCGCAATCAAATGAAGTTTCGTTTTCGACAGGGACGATTGAGCCGTCTGGATTTATCGCCTCTATGTTTTTGCCCAAAATTGATTGGGCCATATCCATGCATTGCGCGGAAAAATTAAGCATCTAAAACTCTCGCAGATTCTGTTAATGTAATATATGAATCCCTTATGTTTGCAGACTCGCGCTTGCTTGTCAACATTTTTAGACGCGGCAATGCAGGCCCTTTCCTCTATTTTTTCAAGTCTGGGCGCCCGATAAAAAAATCCGCATTCAGACAGTCAATGCAAAAAAAGCATAACAAATAAGCAATAATTACGACATTATTAATATTATTTTCTTATTGATAATATTAAATTATAATTCATCATTGCGGAAAATGAAAACCTCCGCAAACAGCACTTTTATCCGCCGCACAATATCTGTCTCGCAAGAGCTGGACGAATCAATCGCAAAATTTGCGGAACGCGAATTTTGCGGCAACGCAAGCGCATTTATCGCACACTGCGTGATTCAATACATCACCTGCCGCGCATGCAGGAATGCCGATTCAAAGCACATAAAACCCGAGACTATTACGCCTCACGAAAAGTAAAAAACACAAAGCCAAAAATTTTTCACAGCGCTTGCAAAGAGCGCAGACCGGAAGAAAATTATCCATACCCGCAAATAAAACAAAAGAGATATTTTACTTGTAAAATCTTACTCTATCAAAAATCCGCTATAAAATTTTTTTGCCCCTGCGCATATTTTCCCTCGACAATTTCAAGTCAAAAAGGCGGCGCCGATTATTGGCGGCTGTTGCTAGGCGATAATATCCGTCGAGCGTTCAAGCCATTCGAGAAATTTTTCCAACATTCCGCGCGAATGCGCCTTCAACTCGAAAAGCTCCGCCGACGGTGTCCTTACGAGGGCGGCAAAGAGCCTTTTTTCGACTCCGGACAATCCGGCAAAAAAATCCTCCTTCACAGGATATCCTTCGTCTCTGGCAAATAAATAAAGGAATTTTAGCCTTACAATAGCCGATGGATTGCCGGCGTCTATCGCATCGAGAGATTTTCGCAAGCGGATAGAAAATTTGGAGGTATCCTCCACATGCCGCCCGTTTTTAAGCGCAACATCCGCAAGGCAGGCCGCGTCTTCAAAAGCCTCGTAATTCGCTGCTATCCGCGTGCGCCGCCTCAATATCTCAAAGTCTCCGAGAAATTTTAAACCTCCTCCGCCGGAAGCGGAATTTAAAACCGCATCAATGTCGTCAAATATGTCTGGAAGCACCGACGTCTTTTTTGACGATATTCTTTTTATAACACAAAGCAGCCCGAGCTTTCCGGAAAAAGCCTCGATATAAAGCGAGCTCTCGCCCCGCAAGTCGCGGCGGAGCACGGTAATGTCGTCAGCGGATACCTCGCCGCCCAAGTTTTATTCCCCCTTCTTTTCTTCGGTTATCTGCGGGGTAAAGTCCCCCCATTTTGGGACAACGGCACCGCCCGATATAATAAGCTTCATTGCGTCGCCGACAGTCATATCCAGATAAGTAAGCGAATCTTTCGGAACCATTATCAGAAATCCGCTCGTGGGGTTGGGGGTCGTCGGGACAAATACGTTTATTACAACCTCGCCGGTGCGCGCCTGGATTTCCCCTTGCGCCTCGCTCGTGACAAAGCCCACCGCATATAACCCAGCGCGCGGGAATTCGAGCATTACGACATTCTGAAAAACCGCCTTGTTTTGCTTCGAGAACGTATCAACAATCTGCTTTACAGTCCTGTAAACAAGCCCCACTCCGGGAATCTTATTTATTGCAGCCTCTGATATGCCTATCAATATTCTCGCAAAAAAGAATTTGGAAAGCACACCAAGCGCCGTAATAAAGCACAAAACAACAAGAGTCGATATTAGGTCGAGCATCAAAACGCCAAACCCGGACGTCGGGAAAGTCTTGGCGAAGTGGTTGAATATCGGCGCAAAAAGCAATTGCGATACGGGAGTTCCAATATTGCGCACCAAAAATATTATAACAAAGAGCGTCACCGTAAGCGGAAGGGCTATAACAGTGCCTGTCAGCAAATAGTTCCCAAATTTTTTAAACATATTTTATTTTTTAGGTTGCGAGATGAATTTAAAAATCGGCTTGCGAAAATGCTCGTCGAGAATTTTCATTGCCTCGGCCTCTGCGGCGCGCATCTTTAGGGCGTCCTCGTCGCTTACATCGTCCACTCCGGCAAGATGCAGGTATCCGTGCGCCACATACAGGCACAGCTCGCGCGAAGGCGTGTTCCCAAAATCCCCGGCGCGCGCAAATGCGGTTTCGGCGCTCGCGCAAATTTCCCCCGCAAATTCGCCGTCGCCTTCGCCCTCGAATGTTATGACATCCGTGGCGGTAGGTATGTTCATAAAGTCGGCATGTATCTTGGCTATGCGCGCGTCGTCAAAAAGCGCCACCGACAAATCCCCGTCGGGCGCGCGCAAATGCGCAGGAAGATCGGAATCGAGCGCGCGGACAAATTTTCTTAGGCGCCTCGGGTCAAACTCCAACATTCCCGACATATCCAATATATCAACGCTTCTTTTATTCACGGCATTAAGTCCTGTATGCGCTTGAGCGAATCCGCCGCCGCTTTGCGCTCGACAGCATGGTTTAGCTCAAGGGTAAATATGTGTTTTTCCGGGTTGAAAAATTTCGACAGCCTTTTGAAGTCCACGATTCCATCTCCTATCGCAACATGGTCTTTCCCTGCTGCCGTGCAGTCGTGCAAATGCCAGCCAGCCTGGTACGGAAGAATCTCCTCCGCGAACGCCTCCTGCGTGCATACGCCGCTTAGCTGCTTTATCATAGAGTGCCCGACATCGTGCCACGCCCTCACTTCCGGGACTTCTGAAAACCCTTCCATCAGCTCGCGAAAGTTGCACTCCAGTGGAAGCGCGCCTATGTGCTCGCGGTTTTCAATGCAAAGCAAAACCCCGTTCTCGCGGGCGGTTTCCACGGCGACTGAAAAATTTGCGGTTAAATTCGCGTAGTCTTTGACGCTTCTTCGGCGCGCGCGCTTCAAGAATTTTTCCAACTCCCTCTTGTACGCAGCATTCTCCGGCAGTCCTCCATAGTCCTTGTCTCTCAAAAAATTTTCCACTTTCGCCCAAGGCCTGAAAAAGAAGTACGACAACCTGCCCACATGGCAGACGAGCGCCTTTGCTCCTACTTTTCCTCCAAATTCGAGCGAATTCTTAGTGTGCCTCAGCCACTGTGAAGACTCTTTGTCCGAAGCGGTTGACGGCGAATAGAGGTCCGGCGCGGCTCCTGTGACGAACGGAGGAAGCGGGCAAAAATTATGGGTTGACGACACTTCGACAACTCCGTCTTCCACCGCTTTTAATATGCCGCCTACCGCCGAAATGGGCGTCGAGTGGCTAATCTCGACGTATTCGTACCCGAGCGCAGCTGCGGCTTCGAGCATTGCGTAGCCGTCGGAGCCAAATGAGCGTTGCAGATAGCTTGTTGAAAGGGATATTATAGGTTTCATCGCGTCCATATCCTAAGGGAGGACAGCATAAAGTACTCTATCGCCGGCGCATCCGGCATATTGAGCTCCATATATGCGGCCGATTTTTCAAGCGCCGCAACCGCCCTCGATATTTTCACCGCAGGGACTCCGTTGCCGCCGAGCGCGCAATCCACGCACGCGTCTTCTATATCGGCCAAAAGCCGCTTTCGCAAAGCTCTTCTTTGGCTTGCGCGCACCGCCTCTATTATTTCGTCGTCGAGTTCGTCGCTCTCGGATTCGTCCATATCGGCAATCTCGTCAACAAGCCTTCCGAGAATCGCCCCAAAACGCGCTATCAGCCCGTAGCAGCCAATGACCGCCCCGGAGACGCTATCGCCCTTGCGGATTTTCCCTCCCATTAGAGTTTTTTGCCACTTTTTAAAATCTTCGAGCCATTCGAGCCACTGCTCGTCGTCGAGGGGCTCCGGCTCGGAGTCCACTCGCAAGGCTATGCAACGGCTTCTGATGGTGTCGAGCAAATCGTTTGGGCGGGTTGTGAGCATAAAAATCGTTGTGTCCGGCGGCGGCTCTTCCAGCGTTTTAAGAAAGGCGTTAGCCGACTCCGCGTTCATTCTGTCCGCCTCGTGGACGATTGCGACTTTAACCGCCCCTGCGCTCGGAGACTGCCGTATGTCGCGCAAGAGCTTGCGCATTGTGTTTGGCGGCCAGTCTCCGCCCGTCCTGTCCGACGCGCTTCCTATTTTTATGAGGCGCATTTTCCCCTCGGGGCGCAGCTCGAACAGGTCAGGATGCCGCGCGCATGGGCGCCCGAAAAGCAAACTTGCGGTTTTCTTCGCCACATCTTCGAGTGCCGTGGCGGAGTTCCCGTACAGTAAAATCGCATGGTGCAGCCTTCCGTTGCGGAAGGCTTTTTCGAGTATGCTCTCGGCCTTTGAAATGGAGCTCACCGCAATTTTTCCTCCACCGCCGCGAGGATTTTAGAGAAGGTCTCCTCCTTCGTTCCTGACGAATCCACAACCGCAAACCTTTCGGGCTCGCGCCTTGCGAGTTCGAGAAATCCCTCGCGGACTTTCTGGTAGAATTCGAGCTTTTCAGAACCCATTCTGTCGGTGTCGCCGTTGTCGCGCCTGCCGGCGCGTTCAAGCCCCTCGCGCGCATCTATGTCGAGCACTATCGTGATGTCGGGCGCGAGCGAATCTGTGGCAAAGGTATTCAAATATTTCACAGTATCCTCCCCTATCGAGCGGGCGGCGCCTTGGTACGCGCTTGTGGAGTCGTAAAACCTGTCGCTTATCACGACTTTTCCCTGCTCGAGCGACGGCTTTATGAGCTTGTCCACATGCTCCGCGCGCGCCGCCTCAAACAACAGTATTTCCGTCCGCGCCGACATCTGCCCCAAACTTTTGTCCAACAGAAGCGCCCTTATTTTTTCGGAGAGCTCCGTGCCGCCCGGCTCCCTCGTAAGCACGCATTCGCGGCCAATACCCTCAAAATATTTTGCCAGAGACTTCATGTGAGTGCTTTTGCCGCACCCCTCCGAACCTTCAAAAGTTATGAAAAAACCGCGAGCCATTTTTAACTTCCCCAACCGCAAGCCGCGCCTACCTACAAGCGGCGGCCGCCTTCAGCAGAGCCTCTCCGTTTTTGAAGAACTCCGTCCCCGCGACTATCGTGTCCGCGCCGCGCCCTATGCACGACGCCACATTCCCCGCCGTAATTCCGCCGTCAACCTCTATCCGGAAGGAAAGCTTCATTTCTCTCCTCATTTCTGCAAGCGCCGAGATTTTATCGAGCGCAACCGGATTAAACGACTGCCCTCCAAAACCCGGCTGCACGCTCATAACAAGCACGAGATCTACGCGCGGCAAATATTGCGCGACCTCCCCGACAGGCGTTTTGGGATTTATTGTAATTCCGATTTTCTTACCCGCAAAATGAATCTCGTCGAGAGTTCCCATAATCGGGTAATCGGGCTCGACATGCACGGATATGAGGTCCGCCCCCGCCTTTGCGAAGGCGTCCACATACAGATTCGGATTGTCGAGCATTAAGTGTACGTCGTAAAACATATCCGGGAACTTTGCCTTCAATGCCTTAACGACGCCCGGCCCGAAAGAAAGGTTCGGGACAAAATGCCCGTCCATCACGTCCACATGTACCCATTTGAGGCCCGCCGCGCGTATCGCGCCTACGGATTCGCCGAGAGCCGCATGGTCGCCGCCGAGAATCGACGGCGCTATTTCAAGACTGTTTACCATATTCCTATTACGGCGTCCTTTACCTTGTCGCCGAGTTCCCTCATCAATACGGGCATGCTCTCGTATTCGTTTGATATGAGGTTGTTGTTGGAGCCCGTATAGACGGTTATGAATGCCTTTACGGGGCGGTCCTTAAATATTACCTGCCCGTTCGAGCGCGTCAAAGTGCACAGGGCCGTGGCAGTAATCCTGTACGAGGCGGCGAGGGCTGTATCGCTCGCCTTTGTCGCTATCGGGATTTTTTCGTAGTTTACGATTGTCGTCGAAAGGGTTGCTTGGGCCTCGCTCTGGTACGCCACGCGCAAGTCGGGTACCTGCATTATAGCTTTCGAGATTGCGTTTGTAAGCAACGGGGCGGCCTGCGGCGCGTACGATACATTGCGCACAGGGCTTACATACACCGATGAAAACGGCAGGTTCACCGCCGTTCCCGCAAGGCGGTAATTAGAGCAGCCGACTATAAACGCCAGCATGCAAACTGCCAATATTGCAAAAAAATTTCTCATAGAACGTCGTCGGTTGCGTTGTCGATTTGCGACTGCGTCCATTGGTAGAAGCCGTCGTCGAAAAGGTAGTCTCCGAGGCCGTCGCCGTACATCGGCGCTAGCTCCTCGTATGATTGCACGGAGCCGTCGGGCATTACCTGCTCGACAACCGCCGCGCCGGGAGTTTCGAGGAATTGGTCAACCGACATCTCCTCAAACGCTTCGCTGTTCAGCTTTTCGATATGTGTGTCGTCCTCGAGCTCCGAAAGGCTCATCGGCTGGTACCTGCCCCATATCCAGTCATACGGGGTCATCGGCGCCGGAATGCCTTCGCGGATTTTTTTAAGCTGAGCCTCGGCCTCTTTCGCGGCCGGGCTGTTTGGAGCAAGCGTTATGGTCTCGTTGTAAAATATCGACGCCGCTACTCCGTTGTTGCGGTAGTAGTAATAAAAATCCCCCATTACAAGGCGGCTGCGCGCGTACGTATCCTGCATGGCTTCAAGGCCTTCTTCGGCGCGCGCCACTTGGGATTCGTTCGGGAATAGTATGAGATAGTCGTTGAAAAAGCTTATTGCGTTGCGCGTCGGGGTCTGGTCGTATTCGGGTCCTTGCACAAGCGACCTGTAAACCTTCGCCATTTGCAGGTAGGCGTCGGAGGCGAACATGCTTTTGGGATAGTTGTTTATCAGCCTGTCGAGCGCGTCGAACGCAACGTCCTGCTTATCTTCCTGCTCGGCGATAATTGATATGTTCATCAGCGCTATGGGGGAATAGTCGCTGTAAGGGGCGTCCTTCACGACGGATTCGTAGATTTTTATTGCGTCGTTATAATTTGTAAACCACGGGAACCAGCCCCAAAGATACGGTGTTGCGCCGCTTTGGATTGTTGCGGCGACATCGTATTCCGCCCCTATTATTTGGTTAAAGCGCGGATAGTCAGGATATTTTTTCACAATTTCCTGCAAGGCGTCAAACGCGTCCATAAACTGCCCGCGCTTTACAAGCGCCTGGGACATCTGGTAATACGCTTCGGGCGCGAAAATGGAATTGGGGTAGTCGTTCACGACTATTTGATAGTAGCCCAGAGCGGCCCAATAATCGCCTTCGTCGAGGGCTTTTTTGCCTTCGTTCATCGCTTCGAGAGCGTTTTGGACATTGATATTTTCACCGAGAACATTGGCCAGAACGCCGCCCTGCACCTGCCAGCCTTTGTCGGGTGTCCAGACCAAATCGGCGCGGACTGCGCAATACGCAACACACAATACCGCGACCCCAGCGCTTCTTATAATTGAAGTGATTTTCATTTTCGCATCTATTAGAACATTAAAAACCGGCAAATGGCAACAGAAATTCTATCCCCATTTTTATAGCCGCATAAAAATCCCATTTTTCCCCGCATAACATTTTTTGCCCCTACGCCGCCGCCCCAAAAAACGTATGCCCCCGACAAAAAATTTTTTATCCCCTGACAGTTTTTCTTAAAAATCGCGCCCTATTTAAAAAAAATTTCTCCTCGTTAAAAATTCCGCGCGCACTTAAAAATTTTATGGTTTAGCCGCAATGGAATTCGTTAAAACTTCCCCAACAACATCATCACGGCGGGAATGCTTGCGCGTATTTTTGAATAAAAAACTCGGCAATAAAAATTTCAGCTAATTATACTTGCAGCAAGAGCAGTGGCTCGCTCATTGTATTAGCCGAAAGAAAAAAATCCCGATTCCCCGCGCGCAAGCGGCAATTTTATCGACAATTTGCGCCCCCATAAAAAATCCACACCGCGATTTTTAGACAAAATACCGCCGCTTACCCTACGACTTATGTTTTGTAGATATTTTAAATACGCAAAGCCGCGCACGCCCCCCCTGAGAGAAAAGCTACATTATTTACCGCACCGCACTGCCGACGCCGAGACTCTTGACGAGTCTATAATGCTTTCAAGCCGCGCCAAAGCCATAGTATTTTTCAATCCGCTTGAAGCGCCGCAAACTTCAAGCCGGATATAGTTGTCTGTGTACGCGAGGTACTTTCCGCCTTCAATCGGTTTTTCAAAGAGGATTGGGCGGACCTTGCCAAGTTGCGACGCCATAAATCTTTCGTGCATTTGCGCGGCGGCGGCGCGCAAGTCGTCTGAGCGCATGCGGCGCACGCGCGGCGGCGGCGTATCCGCGCCCATAGTGGCTGCGAGCGTCTTCGGGCGCGGTGAAAATGTAAATACGTGCGCGTACGAAAGCCCGCTTGAAAGCATCGACGCTTTCGTCTCAAGATAGTCGCAATCCCTCTCAAACGGGTGCCCGCAAATAATGTCCGCCCCAATGGAGATGTCCGCGCACTTGTCCTTGGCCTTTCGCACGAACTCCAGAAATTCCGCCGCCGTGTTTTTGCGGCGCATGGCTTTCAAGACCCTGTCGCACAGGCTCTGGGCGCATACGTGAAAGTGCGGCTGCAATTTGTGCGAATCGTCCGCAGCGCGCTCCAAAAGCGCGTCAACAGGCATATCCTGCGGCTCGATGCTCCCTATGCGTATGCGCGACAGTCCGCCTATTTTATCGAGCGCGTCAACAAGCTCGACAAGCCCCCCGTCGGGAGTCGAAAATTTTGTTATGTTTATGCCGGTGAGGGTTATTTCGCGGGCTCCGCGGGCGGCAAGGTTTTTTGCGTCTTCTATTATTTCCCCAAAACTCCTGCTTCTCGGCCGCCCCCTCGCCTGCGGGATTACGCAATAGCTGCAACAGTTGTCGCAACCGTCCTGTATTTTCAGATTTACCCTGTCGTCGATAAAACCGCAATCGGATACGGAAAACTCTCCGGTTGCGGGCGCGGATTTTTCGGCATTTCCAGCGCCTGCCGCCGACAGCAGCATATCGATTACCCCGCTTTTCGACGGATTGCCCGCCACTATTTTTACATTGCTTATCTTCCCAACTTCACCCGGCGCGATTTGGGCGTAGCAGCCTGTCACCGCAATCGGAGAATCAGGATTTGCCCGGGCGAAGTTTCTTATTGCCTGGCGCGTCTTCGCCTGCGCAAGCACTGTCAGCGCGCATGAGTTGACCACCGCGAAATCGGCCTTTTCGCCCCACGGGACAACTTCAAGCCCGCGGGCGCGCGCAATGTCCGCAAGCGCAAACGACTCGTACGCATTTACCCTGCACCCGAGATTGTATATCGCAATTTTTAGCGGGGAACCCATGTCGATTGGCTATTTTATTTTGCGGAACTTAAAAAAAAAGACAATTCATACAAAATCGCGCGGCGCGTCACTCTCAAGCCGCGGCGGCTGCAAACACATCTAAAAAATCCGCAAGCCGGCTTGGCGGCAGCAGACGGAATTGCGCGTTTGCGCGGAATAATTTAGAGTTTATTGCGGCGCGGCTTTTTCAGCGCGCAGTCCGGCAAAAAAAAAAGCTCCTGCGCGGAGCTTTAAAAAGATATTTATGCGCGATTAACGCGAGCGAACGCGCGAAAACTTCTTCTGGAATTTTTCGACGCGGCCTGCAGTGTCAACAAAGCGCTTTTCGCCGGTATAGGCCGGGTGGGAATCGCTCGTGACGTCGCGGGTAATCATATAGCAGTCCACGCCGTCTATTTTTTCAATCTGCTTGCTTTTCATGGTCGAGCGTGTCACAAAGCGCGCTCCGCTCGAAACGTCAACAAAGCACACGGGGTGGAAATCGGGATGGATTTTGTCTTTCATTTCTGCTGTAAACTCCAAAAGTTGATTAGCCCTGCTTGGCCTTGTAGCGGGGATTGGTTTTGTTGATGATGTAAACGCGGCCTTTCCTGCGCACTACTTTGCAGTCGGGATGGCGCGTTTTCAAAGACTTAATGGACGATACGACTTTCATGTCAACTCTCTCTTCTCTTTGCTGAATTTAATTAAAAGACGCTTATGAAATACGCCGCCCCCAACTTTGTCAACATATTTTTTATATTCTATTTTTCGGCCTTATTAGGCGGTTTGGCGGCGCACCCGCCAAGCCGCCAGAATAAACCTCCCGCTGCTCCCCGCCAAGAGCGCGGGATGGCTGCAAACGGCAAGTGTACGAATCAGCCGATTGGCCGCCTGTCGGAAAATACGGGAATCCTCGCGCGGATTTCGTCCACCAAGCCCAGATCTATGTCGGCAAACGCCAGATTTTCCTCGTCCGGGGGGCACTCAGCCACAATTTCGCCCCACGGGTCGAAAACCGCCGACATCCCGCAGTATTTTACGCTTCCGCCGCGGAAAACCTCAGGCCCGCATTGGTTGACCGCCGCCACATAGCACTGGTTTTCTATTGCACGGGCGCGACACAGAATCCGCCAGTGCTCCGAGCGCGGGTGCGGAAACGCCGCGCATATTATTATAAGTTTTGCGCCCATGTCGGCAAGGCGCATAAAAAGTTCGGGGAATCGGATGTCGTAGCATACGGCAAAGCCTATTTTGCCCAAATGGGAATTATTTACGACGGCGGATTTCCCCGGTGTCACAAATCTGTCTTCGTGAAAGACTCCGAAAAGGTGGATTTTGTCGTAATGCGCAAGTTCCCGGCCGTCTGAAGCGTAAAGAGCAAGCCTGTTACTCGGCGTGCGCCAGCCCGTTTCAATATGCGGGAAAGAGCCTGCCAGTGCCACGGAACATCCGGCGGCGATATCCGACAGCCGCTCCTCGATTTCGCGCGGATGTTTTTCGAGGAATTCCGCATTTTTTTTGTAGTCGAACCCCGAAACGAACATCTCCGGGAATACGACAAGCTCCGCGGATTGTGCGGCGGCCTCCTTTGCTGTTGCCTCCGCCCTGTCGAGATTTTTTTCAAATTCTCCGCGAATTACTGCGGTTTGCGCTAAAGCGATTTTCATATAAATTTTAAAGTTTTTACGGCGGAACAACCGTCGAGGGCGTTTATTTTCTTTAATATTGAGCGTGCCGAGAATTGGAGCTCTTGGCGGACTTGCGGATTTTGCGCGCATGCATATAAAATTCCGGCGCGCATATTTGCCGGCGAAGACTTGCCCGCGAATTTCGGCGGAACGCATTTTTGCCAATTCTCGACTATTGTTTCAAAAGAGGACTTTGACTTAACCTTGGCCGATATTCTCGCCATAAGCTTTTCAACTATTTTGTCTGAGCGCATTGGGGCGCCGCCCGTCGAGCGCGCGCGCGAAATCTTTTCGCGGTAGGGCATTCCGCGGAAATCGCTGAGAATCCGGCTATCTTCGTTTAAAGACATTTTTGTGGCGCCCTCTCCGCCAAGAATTTTTCGAGGAAGAAAACGCAGTTTATCGCGATTGAATGGTAAATCTCTCCGGATTTCACCATTGGCCAAAGTTCGGACACCCGCGCGAGTTTTGTCTGAATTTCCTCGTTTGAGTCCCAGTGTGGCTCCGAGATTTTCCTTGCCGAGTCAATAACTACAAAGTGCGAGAGGTTTTCATGAAGGGCTGGATTGGGAGAGTAAGACGCCAAGAGTTCGGGGTTTTCGCCGGCATATCCGGTCTCCTCCAATAGTTCGCGCACAGCAGCCTTTTCCGGAGATTCCGACGCCTCGATTATTCCGCCCGGAAATTCCCATGACATTCTGCCGCTTGCAAATCTATACTGGTTTACAAGCACAACAAAGGGGTCTGACGGACAGCCTGAATCGACGAGCGCCGCAGTTTGGACCCAGTCGTTGGAGCGGTTGACGTAAAAATCGCCCGTGCGGCCGTCAGGGTGGCGCATGGTCTTTTTTACTATTTTAAAAACTTTACAGTCCGCGACTGGGGTTTCGGAGATTTCCGTCCAGGCGCGCGGAGTTGCGTCGGTATTCATAGTAATATTAGAGTGCATTACGGCGGATTTACCGCAAGTAAATTTATATGCAAAAATCGAAATTATATTAAACTATATGCCGCCAAAATAAAAATGAATTTTGCCCAACGGCTCCTTTTAAGAATTTAGAAAAAAATCCAATATTTTTTTAATTGATTGCAAAAGTTAAACAACAAGGAGTTAGTCCGATTTATTTTGTACTATTTTAGCAAGAAATTATTTGACATTGAATACACTTGTTTTAGGTTTTAAATTTAGATTTAAAATTAACATTATTGGATATGAAGAAGTTATCTATATACGCTTTAGCGGCTTTTTCCATGATTGGCACTCTGGGAGCAGAAAGCCTTTCTCTAATTACGGGAGAAAATGGCGAGGTTACAGAGAATTTTGATTGGAACGACACTTCAAAATGGACCCCCACAGTGTCGGGAGTTGCCGGCAACGACCTCAACCTGAACTTTTCCACCACCACGGAAGTGAAGTCAACGATCAATGCAGGCTTGACCGCGGGAAATGTTGTTGTAAACGTAAAACAAAACGCGCCATCGGCATCTGTAGGTGGGCGAGGCCACTTTTATGTAAATATTGAACGCGATACAACTTTTAACAGCCTCACATACAATATGACCTCTCCGGCATGGTGGGGTTCATATATTATGATAAAAACCGGCTCTACCCTGACCATAAATAACGACTTGTATGCCGGCAATAGCGGCACAAATGCAAATTTTATAAATTTTGCATCAAATAATCAGGCCGACTATATGGGCAATATCTACGTAAAGGGCAATTTGGTGTTTACCTCCAACGCACCCGGGCCTCAAACACACGCTTTATGGACCCAGCTTGGAAACTTTACAGTAAATGGCGCGTTTGTAATGAAAGCTGCAAACGTAGGCGACACAGGCAGATGGAGAATTTCAAATGGCAAAACAACCATAGGCGGACTTTCGGGAGAAAGCACCTCAGTACATCAGATATACATAGACAACGACACTTCCATAACATTTACAAATAAATCCGATTACTCGTGGAACGGCTTAATTACCGACGCCGACAGCGGGGCGGCAAACGCCAAGAAATTAAATATAGTAATGGACGCCTCAGCTACCGGCAAGCAAACGATGTCAATAACAGGCGGTTCACTCAACGATATAACTCTAAACGGCGGAAAATTTGTACTATCTTCGGCAACCGCCACAACGGGCAAAGTATCCCTAAACGGCGGATATTTTGGGGTTGGGAACAAAAGCACTGCGATAAATTCCGCGGAGTGGAATTCCGGCGGGCTGCTTTTCGACATGGCGGCTATTGTAAACGGATATAAAATCACGATAGAAAACGCCTTCACAAAAAACGGCGACGGGCTGATAGAGATTGATTTTGACGGCCTAAACGGCGCCGACTATATTGGGGATACTTTTGATTTGATAACCGCAGGCTCGCTCGAGGGCTTTGACGTTGACGACGCCAATGCGAACTTTGTCGCAAAAAATCTGTCAGGCGCCTTGGCCGACTTCGCTTGGGACGGGAACAGCCTTTCTGTGACATTCACGCAAATTCCGGAGCCTGCCGCCTTAGCCGCAATTATCGGCGCCGCCGCGCTGATTTTGGCCTTGCGCAGAAGAAGGGGCTAAACAGCAAACTTGGATTATTTCGCGACGGACGTTTTTAACTCGCGTTTATCCCAAAGTCGAGTTGTACATCTTGAATTATTATACGGACGGTTTTTTAACCGTCCTTTTTTTTGGGCATAAACAAAAAATTTTTTTGAGCAGAACACCCCGACATAAATTTTTTTGATAAGCACTGGCCAAACAGACAAAATTTTATCTGGGAAATATGGTCTGAACAGGCATACAAGCTTATAAAACAAACCTAGTTGCCTTTTTTATAAAAAGACAGACACGCTTATTTAATTATACGGCGGGCTCTGCGCTTAATTATTCCGCGCACAAAAATAGATTTTCCTACCGAAAGATATTTTTCATTTGCAACCTCAGCTATACGGCAAGAACACTATCTTCGGAACGCAGCATAAAAAAAACGGGAAAACTTACGTTTCCCGTTTTATTATAAAAAACAATTTCTACAACATCGCGCGGCGCGCTATTCTCAAACCGCCGCGGCTAATTTTGCACGCAGGCAAAGCTACTTGATTTCGACCCACGCAGCGGAGTTCTTATTGCTCTCCAAGCAGGCGTCGATAAAGGCCAATCCCATGCGCCCGTCGAGAACAGTCGCGTAGCGGGTGTGGTCGTACGAGAAGGGTTTGCCTTCCTTCCATGCGCGAATGTCTTTTTCAAATTCGCGGTGGAGCCTCGCGTAGGCGTCGTGGAAGCCCTCGCAGTGGCCGGCCGGAATTTTCGGCTCTTTGAGAAGAGCTTCGGGGATATCCTTGAAGAAACCGTCGTTGGGCATTACATTGCCGCGCCAATATATTCTGTCGGGCTGTCCGGGAAGCATTATCTTTACTTTCTCCGATTCTTCCTGGCGCCATACGAGCGTACCTTCGGAGCCCACAACTTCAAGAGCGAGGTCGTTCTTGTGCCCTATGCTTATCTGCGAAGCCCTAACCATGGCTTTTGCGCCGTTTGAAAGCTCGCAATACACAGTCGAGTGGTCGTCGAGATTGTTGACTACCGACTCCATATGCGCCGAAACCTTTGTGACGTCAAGCCCGGTGACAAAGCGCAGCTGCATCAATGCGTGCGTGCCGATATCGCCGAGGCAAAGGGAACCGCCTGAGAATTTCGGATCCGTCCTCCAATTCGCGCTCTTTTCGCTTTTCTTTGCGAGCCATCCCTGTATGTAGGAAGCGTCCGCCCAGCGTATTTCGCCCAACAGGCCGCTCGTAACTATAAAGCGCGACAACCATGAAGTCCAGTGGCCGAGGTAGGTATGCGCAACTGCAAACGGCAGTCCGCGCTTTGTGGCTTCCTCGGTGAGGATGTCGGCCTGCTCGCGGTTCACCGTGAGGGGCTTTTCGCACATTACGGGAATTCCTGCCTCTATGGCTTTCAGGGCGGGATCAAAATGGACGAAGTTGGGGGTTACAATCAAAATGTAGTCGAGCTTTTCGTCGTCGGGCAGATTTTTCTGGTCGTTAATCATGTCCACGTACGACGGGTATCCCCTTATGGGATAGGGCCATTTTGCGGCCTCGTCCATTGCAATTTTCGGATCCGGGTGCAACGCCCCCGCCACTACGCGGCGCGTTCCATCCGAAAAAATCGCCTTTTGGTGGGGTTGGGCTATAAATGCGCCGCAACCGCCGCCTACGAGTCCTACATTTAGAGGTCTTGGTGATGCCATTTCTATATCCTTTTTTTTGCGTTTATTGAAAATACCCAAAGGCTTATCCATACGGATGGCGACATGCAGCATAGAGCCCGCAATCCGGTTTCCAGATAAACCGCGCCGACGCCCTTAAACAGGCATATACGCCTAATCAATACAATTAAGCCGTCATATTAAGACGACACTAACTGAACTAAACGGACTTTCAACTATTTTTTTTGCATTGAAAAAAATATGGAAGTATTCCGCAAATTAAAAAAAACGCGATAAATCGCGCAAATTGCAGCCTATGCAAAAATTATTCTCGATTTTTGGCGCTTCCATGAAATATTAGTACGGCATGCATGGCACATTTTTATCGGATTTCTATGTAAACCCCGTAGTGGCTTCGTCGCTTATGGACTACTTCTTCCAGTCCAATTTTGCGGGGCAAGTAATAGTAATAATACTATTGGGGTTCAGCCTTTTGGCTTGGGGCGCAATGTTCTGCAAAAAGGCGGACTTGTCAGAGATGAAAAGGCAGAACTCGGCAACGGCAAAAGCCGTCGCCCAGACAAATTCGGTGGCCGAAGCCGCGGCAATGCGCAGGCTCTCTGGCCCTTACGCGGAAATCCTGCGCGACGCCGCTTCCGCCCTCGAACAGTCCGGGGCTCAAAACGCCGCGAATTCCGACGATAAAAATTCCGCAATGACATTTGTTGATAACGCCCTTCAACGCTCGCTGTCGCGCCAGCTGATGAAGTACGAGTCCAGCATGATTCTTCTCGGAACTGTAATCAGCGGAGCCCCGTTTCTCGGGCTTCTGGGCACCGCATGGGGCGTCATGGACTGCTTCGGCTCGATGAGCGCACAAGCGTCCGTCACTTTGCAGCAGCTCGCTCCCGGCGTCGCGGGGGCCCTTCTCACGACAGTAGCCGGGCTGTTTGTCGCAATACCTGCGGTTTTCGGATATAATTATCTGACGAGCCAGTCGCGCGAACTAATGACCGATACCGAAAACTTCGCAAGCCTGCTATCCGACATTATAGAAATGCGCATACGCACTGTATATTCGGCGCAACCACAATACGCTCCGGTAAATCCGCAACAATATCCATACCCCAGCCAGCCCGCAGAATCGGCTCCGCGCGCCGAATACCAATATCCATCTCAGCCGCAAGCTCCGCGTACTGAATACTCATACCCTTCCCAACAACAAGCTCCGCGATCCGAATACGCGTACCCTGTCCAACCGCAAGCTCCGCGCGCCGGATACACACCCCCTGCCCAACAACAAGCGCCGCGCGCCGAATACGCGCCTAATATTCAGCAGCAGGCGGCCCGCGCGGAACAAGTCCCGCAGCCAGTCCAATTCTCCGGGAATGCGCCAACTGCCGCAAATCAGCAAAAAGCAGCCGATGTAAAGGATTTTGCAAACCCCGAGGCAGATAGTCAAAATAATGCGGACTCCCCCACAAGAAAGTCGCAGATAATAGACTTTTCACTCGACGACGACGATTCTTCTCCGACCCCACCCCGCGACTTCGACGACTAAAATCCGATGAAAATAAGACGACGAACACCGCCCGCCGCAATGACGGAGCTAAACGTAACGCCGCTTATGGATTTGGCGTTTTCGTTGCTTATAATATTTATGATAAGCACCCCGTTGCTCGAGCAGACAATCCCCGTAAACCTTCCCCAGCAGGACGCGAACAGCGCGAGCGTCCGCCCCGACATCGACTTTCAGCTCATAACGATAAAGGCGGACGGGAAAATATACTGGGGGAAACAGCCTGTTGATTTGGTTGAGTTAAATTCGTTATTGGCGTCGCTGTCGAAGACACAAGATCCGCCCGCGATAAGCCTTAGGGCCGACCGCAACCTTATATACCAGAAAGTCATCGACGTCATCGACGCAATAAAACGCCACAACCTGACGAAGTTGCACCTCGACACGGAAGTAAAATAAAATGGCTGAAAGCAACAACGTCAAACTCGGTGCATATTGCTCCATCGCGCTCCATGCGGCGGTGGCGCTTGCGGCGATAGTCGCCGTATTTGTGAAAACCGTGTTAAAGACGGACGAACAGCCCCAGCCGCCCGTAGTTTTTGAAATAGTCGAGCCTTCTCCGCAGCCCGCGCCCGCTCCAGCACCCATACCGCAAGAAACGCAAATCACCCAACCCAAAATCGAGGAAATCAAAAAGCTCGACATTCCCGAGCCGCAGCCTGAACCCGAGCCCGCCCCCGAACCGGAACCCGAGCCCGCTCCCGAACCGGAACCCGAGCCCGCTCCCGCACCACAGCCAAAGCCCGCGCCGAAGCCAAACCCAACCCCAAAACCCAAACAGCAGATTTCATACGAGGATTTTTTGAAGAAGAATCCCGAAAAGCGCAATCCCAAGCCCCAGCGCCAACGCACGACTCCGCGAAAAGTAAATGTGGGGAGCGTAAAGGCAAATTTCCCCAACATAAACCGAATAGCAAATATATCGGCGTCCGCCACAACTGGGGCCGCGATGAAAAACGAGCTCGCCACATACGCGCAATATATCCACTCTATGGCAAAGCGCAACTGGGCTCCCCCGCAGGATTTATATGAGGAACTCGAAACGGAAATATCGTTTGTCGTATCTAAAAGCGGCGTTATATCGGCCTTCCGCATTATAAGAAGTAGCGGCAATTCAGCTTTCGACAACTCGGTCGCCACTACATTCAAGTCGATATCACTAATGCCGCCGCCGGACAAGCAGCAGCATACGGTTACCTTAACTTTCAGCTCGGTAGACTAATTTTTTTTGAGGCACTTGCGCCCGCATCAAAGCCTCTCCCATTTCGCAATTTATTCGCGCTGCATAAAACGTCATTTTGCCAAGCAATTATCCGTTTATTTTCTCAAAGAATTTTGGGAAATAGGAAAATTTTATGCGACTTTCTTTAAGAAAAAAATATCGTTGTATTGGAACGCGCGTGCGCATTGGATATTTTACAAAGCAAACACTACTTATGGATTGCGGTTTGCCGCTATTGCGAAAATTTTTAATGTGTCGGTAAAAAAATTTACGGTGAGAAAATCACAAAGAATTTAGCTTTCAAAAAAAAATGAATAGCCGAGTTTTTGCGTTCGCAAGCAGACTACAAAATAAGGCAAATTCGCAAAGTGTTGCGTAAGGAATCGAGGAAAGTTTCAAATACTCAAAGCCGCATTTCGCCGCGCGGAATTTATTCAAAAAATATAGAAGCCGATGCGGCGAGCCTGCGCCGCACAAGATAAAAGTTGAAGTTTCTTTTCGCGCGGTAAAGCGACAACGCACTTAGGCTTTATGCCACTCTGAAAAGGCGCATAAATTGCCTGCAAAAAAATCTACCGCAACCATCTCGCCCAGTCTTTTCTGAAAGAATCGGCATTTTTGGGAGTCGCAAGCAGAGGCTTTAAAAGCTCCTCTTTCTTTGCGGGGTCGCGCTTTTCGACAACCTTTTCCACGAGAGTGCGCATTGCGAAATAACCCCATCCGTACCAGTCGTCGTAAACGCAGGAGTCGAGCTGGCCGCCCGATAGGTACATATCGAGTTGCGGGAGCGACCCGAGGCAAAAAGCGAAAACCCTGTCAGGATCTTCCTTTATGGGGAACATATTTGCAAGTAGCCGCGGATTTAAAAATATTTCACCGTAATTGTCGCGGCGCATTATGTCTATTTCATGCTCTTTGGCATACTCGGAATACGAATTTACGGAATAAGTTTCGACCGGCTCGGCAAGTTTGCGCACAGCCTCAATTTCGTCTCTTGAAACGGGAGTAAATAGCTGTTTTTCAGACGGGGATATTGCGGTGGAATCCGTGTAAAAATAGCAATAGTTTGCGGTTTTTTTCGAGGCCGACAAGCGTTTCAGCTCTTCCCTTACAAGCTTTTCCATTGCGGCGGAATCCGTTCCGCAATATGATATTGCGCCTTTTACGCGCGCGCCTATGCCAACTACGGGAAATCCCTTTGGGGAAAGCTCGGCCACTTTGCCCTCAACCGCCTTGGCGTCCACGGGCACAAGCAGCGCGCCGGCAAATCCGTCCAAATATGCCTTCGACATTTCCGATATCTGCCGCTCTATTGATTTGTCGGCGGAAAAGAATTCGACAGACATATCTTTCCCGTATTTTTTTGAGAACTCGGCAAGGGCGTCGCGCGCGCCGTTGTAGATGGCAGAGTTTGCCTGGTTGTGGGCGTCGGGCGATAAAAACGCAAATTTTATTTTTTCGCCTCCCGCGGCGGACACTGCCACACAGGCTATAAAAATGCAAATTGCAACAATTTTATTTTTCATTTTGACTGTCTTGCTTGGGGTTGTCGGTTGGGGTAATTTTTGTTTCGGAAAGTTTTTCGCGCGCGCCCTCCTTTTTGTGCGAGTCTTCGTATAGGATGCTGCCCAAAAACTCGACGGTCTCGGCGCACGCGAGCCTCGCCGATTTTTGGCGCTCAAGCCGCAGGCGCGAATCGGCCCGCGCGAGATATTTTGAATCCACAACGGCAAAAGCCGCCGCCGCCAAGCCCTTTGACGGGAATACCGCAATCTCGTTTGCGCACCCCTGGAAGAATGCGGAGAAAACCTGCGCAGGCACTCCGCTGCGGGCGATGTCAAACCAGCCCATTCCCATGCGGGAGCCAGCCGGGGCCATTCTGCGCGCAAAAATCGAAGTTCCAGGCTTTGCGGAAGCCTCGGCTTTTAGCCACAGGGCGCATTCCTCCGGCGCGAGCGCCACGGAATAGGCCGGGAACAAAGCCGAATCGAACGCCCTGTATTTTGGCTGAGATATTCCGACCTCTCCGAAAAAATATTTTTTCATAAATCCGGCAAAAGATTTTTTTGGATTTTTTGAAGACCTTGAATTTTCGTATCCAAGCGCGTACCCGACAGCGGCCGCACAAAGCGGAGAAAACACGCCCTTCGTCCCCGCGCCCTCGGCGGGATAAGTCTGCGGAATTACCTCAAAGAGCCCGCGCCAGTCGCCGTCGGGGAACGGCGGCACTTTCGCGTTGTCG
>ENA-ORSS01001269-ORSS01001269.1-human-gut-metagenome-genome-assembly--contig:-NODE-1269-length-26420-cov-4.874834_pt1 | contig 26420 bp, 18 predicted proteins | sample MGYA00241899_ERZ509162 | MGnify/ENA primary metagenome ERZ509162 (study PRJEB26280, sample SAMEA2338641) | human gut metagenome | biome: human gut; feature: human-associated habitat; material: faeces... | reverse complement strand
GCTGCCATTACTGCGGTAAGTACTACAGATAATAATTTCTTTTTCATAATAAATGTCCTCTTTTCTGCGGATCTTACGATCTGCTTACTGTAATGCGCAGACGCTTTACCCCGTCAAAGCGTTGCACTGATAAATATCATAACCCATAAAAGGACATTCGTCAATCAAAATTCATCGATGCTTTGAATAATAATGATCTAATTTTTAGATATCATCTTTTTTCACCACATCTCCGGGTCTTTTGAAGATATGTCCAGCAGGGATCACCCCTCTGACACAGGAAGTAGGATACACGTTGGAATTGCGTCCGATGACTGTTCCGGGATTCAGTACGCTGTTGCAACCCACTTCTACATGGTCTCCCAACATGGCCCCCATCTTCTTCAGCCCGGTTTCAACCTTCTCTTCTCCGTTCTTTACAACCACCAGCGTCTTGTCGCTCTTCACGTTGGAAGTAATGGAACCGGCTCCCATATGGGACTTGAAGCCCAACACACTGTCTCCCACATAATTATAATGTGGCACCTGTACTTTATTGAACAGAACCACGTTCTTAAGTTCCGTGGAATTGCCAACTACCGCGCCTTTACCCACAATGGCATTGCCACGGACAAAGGCACAGTGACGGACCTCCGCTTCTTCATCAATGATCAGCGGACCGTTCAGGCAGGCGGTAGGAGCTACCTTTGCGTTCTTTGCCACCCAGATATCCTCGCCTCTTTTTTCATAAATTTCTTCCGGCAGTCTCTTACCCAGTTCCAGAATGAAATCGTGGATTCTGGGAAGCACCTCCCAGGGATATTCTGCCTCGGTGAACAGATCTGCCGCAATGGTCTCCTTCAGATCATACAGATTCTCAATCGTAATATTTTCCATGATAATTTCTCCTCATCTTTATTCCTTATTTTTGGCATTGGATTGCTTTGTTTTCTTCTGATAAAATTCTTCTGTAGCCTGGAACTGTCTCCAGAGCACTCCCTGATTGTTCAGGCTGCGTACAGCGGTAGTTCGCCTTCCCACAAAATCCGTCAGCTTTCCCATGTACTCTTCCGGTGTGATCACACCATCCGCCACCATGGTAAGCCCCTTTTCCCAACTGGCCGTCAGTGCCGGATTTAAAAGTGGTCTTATGGAATCCGATACCACGTCATAGATCATCTCTCCCATCTGGGTGGGAGTCAGCACCTGGGTCTTCTTGTTCAGTGCCAGATATTCGATATTCACCAGTTTCTTCAGGATCTCCGCTCTCGTGGCGCTGGTGCCGATGCCGCTTCCCTTGATCTGGGCCCGCAGTTCTTCGTCCTCGATAAACTGGCCCGCATTTTCCATGGTCAGGATAATGCTTCCCGAAGTGTAACGCTTGGGCGGCGAAGTCTCGCCCTCCTTGATCTCATAGGTATCCGCAGTCAGAGAATCTCCTTTTTTCAGATGCATCAGCAGATTGGTAAGCTCTGCATCACATTTTTCATCAGCGCTTTCATTCTCATTCTCTTTATCTTCCTTCGGTGCCGTATTCTCCTTCTTAAAAGAGAAGTTCGCCACCTTCAGATACCCTTCCTGTACCAGTACCTTAAAGCTGGCAAAAAAGTTTTCTTCCTTTACCTTCACTGTCAGAGAGAACTTCTGATAGACTGCCGGAGGATAGAAAATACTCAGGAACCGGCGTACAATGACCTCGTACACTTTTGCCGCCGTAGGGGCCAGACCTGCCAGATTGTTCAGTCCCTGTCCCGTTGGAATGATGGCATAATGATCCGTGATCTGCTTATCATTCACGTAACGTGTCTTCGCAATATTCTTATAGGTCCCCTGCTCTAACACTTCTTTGGCAAAAGGAGTGGCCAGAGCATAGCTGCGTAAGCCACCGATATTCTTGTGGATTTCCTTTGCCACCGCCGTAGACAGGACTCTGGCATCCGTTCGGGGATAAGTGGTCATCTTTTTCTCATACAGTTCCTGTACGATCCGCAAAGTCTCATCCGGGCTGATCTTAAAGTATTTGGAACAGTCATTCTGTAACTCCGCCAGATTGTACAGAAGCGGTGCATTCTTGTTCTCTTTTTTCTTCTCAATGCCGGTGACAGTCACCGGGCCTGCCGGTTCTGCGGTAAGCTCTGCGATCAGACGCTCGGCATCCTCTTTTTTCTTGAAGCCGTTCTCTTTATACAGTGCCGGAGAATTATAATATTTCGAGCCTTCCACTGCTCTCCACTCTGCGGTAAAGGGCTTCTCCTGTAATTTAAAATTACCGATCACCCGGTAAAAGGGAGTCTTGGTGAACGAACGGATCTCCCGCTCTCTGTTCACGATCATTCCAAGGACACAGGTCATGACACGACCCACAGAAATCACTGCCCGGTCTCTTTTGAGATACCCTTTTACCGTGTTGCCGTATTTTAACGTCAGGGCTCTGGAAAAATTGATACCCATGAGATAATCTTCCTTGGCCCGCAGATAGGCAGCATTTCCCAGATTGTCGTAGGCTGAGAGATCCTTTGCCTCCCGGATTCCACGTAAGATTTCTTCCTCCGTCTGGGAGTCGATCCATACACGTTTCCGTTCCTTGTCCTGTACGCCCGACATCTGCTCCACCAGACGATAGATGTATTCTCCCTCACGCCCGGAGTCGGTACAGACATAAATGGTTTCAATATCCTCCCGGTGGAGCAGGTTACTCACAATGGTGAACTGCTTTTTTACTTCCGGGATAATTTCATATTTGAAGTTTTCAGGCAAAAAAGGCAGGGTCTCGAGACTCCACCTTTTTAACGCAGGATCATATTTTTCCGGATAGCTCATCGTAACCAGGTGACCGACGCACCAGGTTACGACGGACTGATCCGACTCTAAGTATCCATCCCTGCGCTGCATATTCTGTTTTAACGCTTTTGCGAACTCCTGAGCAACGCTCGGTTTTTCCGCAATGTATAAAGATTTTGTCATTTATCTGCACTCATCATTCGAAGCGGCCAGGCAAGGAGCACACCGCCTCCTATTGCGTTTCCTATAGTTACAATGACCATACTTTTCAATGCGGCAGTCAGAGAAATGCCGCCTGGGACCAGAAGTGCAGCGGTAACAAAGGTGGCCATATTGGCAACGCAGTGTTCAAAACCGGCAACAACGAATCCGGCGATGCAAAGTATAATCATGAAAAATTTGGCAACTTCATTTTTGCATTTCATGCCGCAGGCAACGGCGAGGCAGACGAAGAAGTTGCAGAGAATGGCACGGAAAAACATTTCTCCGGCAGGAATGGAAAGTTTATTTCCAATAAATCCTGCGTAATAATCGGCAGTACCGGAAGCACCTGCCAGTACGAAAATTACGGAGAGAATCAGGCATCCGACAAAGTTTCCGATGTAGCTTACCAGCCATACTTTTCCAACCTGTGCCCAGGAGACTTTTTTGTCATAGGCCCCAAATGCCATAACAAGATTGTTTCCGGTGAAAAGCTCTGCACCGATAAAAACGATCAGCAGAACCGCAATGGCAAACACAATACCGCCAAGCAGTTTTCCCCAGGCAGGATCTGTACTCTGGAACGTATTGCCTACCACGTTGGAGAAAATCATGGCAACCACGATAAAGAAACCGGCCATGACTGCACGGAGAAAGTATTTCCCCGGGTGTTCTTTCAGCAGCTTTGCTTTGTTTACGGCTGCCTCTGAAAATTTTTGTACGTCATCATAAGGCATAGAATAACTCCTTTCTTATGTCCCGTAGGATGGACATATCCCCTCTCTTTTTGTCCGGGGGATGGTCTTTTTTTCCGGAGCAGCTTGCAAATGCTTCGGATTTCGCGCTTTCAACTTTGGCTATTATAGCATTTCCCGGAAAGATTCGCAATGAAGGAGGAAGAAAAAAGTATATTTCCACAGAAATGTCAGAAAATAAGGGGTGAAACGACAGATTGTATGATGAACTCAGAGGGATTGAAACAAGGATTGAAAGCTTTTTTTATGTTCTGTTTTACAAAGATCTCGGACACAGTGAAATTGTAAACCATGATGATCCGGCGTTTGTGAAACTGGTTTATCATCTGCACTGATGTTCATTCTTAGCAAAAACCTCATCTGCTGTTTTCATACAAAAGATAAAACGGCAGGGGAGGTTTTTGTAATGGGACTCTGGAAAGGATAAACTAAAGCCGTATAGTATCCATTACACCGGATTTTTTCCGGTATTCTAAAGGAGTCATATGATACTGTTTTTTGAATAAACTCTGAAAATGAGGCTGGCTGGAAAAGCAGAGATAACTGCTGATTTCAGCCAGACTTTTTGTACTGTAGGTTAAAAGCATTTTAGCTTCTTCTAATTTACATCTTGTAATGAAAGCACCTATGGTAAAGCCGAACTCAGTTTTGAATTTTTTCATCGTGTAGGAAGTACTTTTCTGAATGGAATCCGCGACATCATTCACAGAGATGGATTCATTTGTATGTGTACGGATAAAATTCATACAGGTATAAACTTCTCTTGAGATTCCAGCAGGGATTTTGGTTTCACCTGCCTGCTGACAAAAATCCAGAATCATGGAGTATTGCAGTGCCTGGATTTTTTCCAGTGACTGCAGTGCCTCGCATTCCTGAATATAAAGATCCAGAAGCTGATATGTTTTTTCAATATCTACTCCTCCCGGAATGGCACCAAGAACAGCGGTTTTGATTGCTGTCACGATAAAAAGATTTTTGGCATGGCGAATCGGGGTTTTTGCAAGTCTGCCTTCTTCTAATTGTAATGTATTATTCTTCAAAAAATTCTGCAAAGCATTTACATTTCCGTTTTGAACAAACTGAAAAAGTTCGCATTCAAACTGGTAAGTGTTATGCATCTTTTTATTTTCCATATTTTCTGTAATGGATTTCAAATGCTGCTGGCTCTGCCGCAATTGCTGGGGTGCACGCTGTCCCAATAATTTCAACACACTGATTTCCTTGTGGTTCACACATTGATGCAGGAAAACAAGATGCTGACAAAATTGGATATGTGATAACCGGGGAATGGAGGCGAGAGCCTCAGCGATTACTTCCTTGTACTTCAGGGGCGTGGCAGAGTCATGCATATAACTGCGGACGAGCTCATCTGTCACAGGAACGGAAAAAACCGGGCCTAAGATGATATATTCACCAGTAGCCTCAATTTGGACAGAGCCATATACAATGTCGGGAGATGCAAAACGAAATTCGGGATTATAATCGGATGGATAAAGCGGATAAGGGCTCTCTGTTGAGATGTGGAGCTGTTCTGATAAAGCAGAGTAAATAGCTCCTGCTTCAGTAATTAGATTCGTAGGAATTCCTGTAACGGCATAGTAATTTTTACAAAAAGTAACATAATTCATATGATATTCTCCTGGTATCTGTGGGATGCAGTGGATCAAATTTTCGTTTGAAAGTTTCTGCAAAGCAATTCACGATTCCTTCACTTCCAAATTTAAAGTATAAAATGGAAAAAGAAAAATAACAATACGAAAACATATAATTTTGTATGTTTTTATGTAATATCTTTCCTTTCATTTTTGATAAAGTGCGATTAGAAAAAAGGAAAGGCGGATCATACGTATGAGACAACCGATTAAAATTAATAAAACGAATCCAAATAAAGGTGTTCTCGATTATTCTTATCTTCTGGATGCACCAGCTGGAAAACATGGATTTGTAACGACAAGGAATGGCCATTTTTATTTTGAAGATGGTGTAAGGGCAAAATTTCTTGGGTTTAATGTGGCTGCAAGATCAAATACCCCGGATCATGAAACCGCAGAGAAACTGGCGGAACGTTTTGCGAGCCTGGGCGTGAATGTGATTCGGCTCCATGCAGCAGATGCCCCAGTCAGCGAAGAACCACGCAGCTGGTCCAGCTGTAAAGAAGCTCCACTTTTAGATTATGAAAAAGGAAACGGGAGAGAATTTCATCCGGAAGGTCTGGATCGATTTGACTATTTTGTCGCAAAATTGAAAGAGCGGGGTATTTACTTTCATATTGATCTTATCGTTGCAAGAGATTTTGTAGAAGGAGATGGACTGGACTACCCAGGAAATGCGGGAAGCTGCATCAAACGTTTTCCCATGTACAATAAACGGATGATAGAGCTGCAAAAAGAATATGCCAGAAAGATTCTCTGTCATGTGAATCCTTATACAGGTCTTGCGCTGATTGACGATCCGGCAGTTATCACGGTTCAGATCAATAATGAAGATTCTGCTATTAAAGGAACGATGGACACGGATCAGCGGGAAGAGATGCAGCCATATCGGGATGAGGTACAAAATCGTTTTAACAGCTTCCTCTTGATGAAATATGGAACAAGAGAGCGTCTGAAAGAAGCATGGACATTTGAAGGAAAATGTGCGCTTGGCGAGGAAGAAGATCCTGAGAAAGGAACTGTGCAGGGAACCGCAGGTAATTTCTATCAGCCGGAATGCGACCCTTTGGGAAAATGGGAAGAAAATGAAAGTCCGGCCCGCTATGCTGATTTTATGGAATTTGGCATTACGATGAATCGTAATTTTTATCAGGATATGAAAGATTATCTTCATTCCCTTGGAGTAAAAGTTCCGATCGTGACAAGCAATCTGGTTGCCGGTGCAGCGGATGTATATGGCCATACCGACGGGGATTTTATGGAAAATAACAGCTATTTTAATCACCCGCTGCTTCCGATCCAGGAGGCAAATACCTATCTGGTTGCAGGGCCGGCCGAATATGTGTCAACGAACCCGCTGACCATGCAGACAGGAGTTGGTTCTATGGCAACAACACTTTTAAATCTTGCTTCCGTTGCCATTGTAAAAGGAAAACCTTTCATGCTCAGTGAGTGGAACGAATATGGGGAACATCCTTTCCATTCGACAGCATATGTGCACACGGTTGCCTATGCATGCTTGAACGACTGGGACGGACTGATTTTATACAATTATCATACGTCGGAAAAGGCGGACGATCAGCCGGACGATGAAATCTGGAGTGTTTTTGATGTATATAATGATCCGGCGGTTATCTGTCAGTGGGGATTTATGGCATCTGTATTTCTCAAAGGGCTGGTATCGGCGGCTAAAAACCGTGTAGATGTCGTATATACACAGAACGATTTGAAAACACTGCCGAAAATGCACGCAATGCCAACTACTTTTTTACCTTACATCACATGTATGCGAAATGTATTCCTGGACGGAGGGGATACCTATCAGGGAGACGCGGCTGTTGCAGTGAACGCAGGATTTTTGAATGGGGCAGATCTCTCGGAGGCAGAACACGGTGTGTATTATGCATGGTCACCGTATCGTGACGCATGGCGGAAATATAAAGACCACAACAGGCTGAAACAGGCAGCGAAGAATGCAGAAGAGATACGAGAAGGCGTGTATCTGGGAGCACAGGCACTTGTCTTTGATGAAATTCAGAAAATCGCAGGCACAGGAGATTATCGTGAATTTGCTGCAATTCTTGACCGGGCAATGAAAGAATGGAAGATACTTTCGGAGGAATGTGGTCTGGTAGATGGAAAACTGATTTCTGATACAAAAGAGCTGGTGTTTGATCCGGCACATGCCCGGTTCGCAATTCATACACCGTATTGCGGATATTTCAGTGGAAGCCCAGCAGAAAGTCTGCGGCTGTCTGAAAAAATTGAGATCCAGTCAGAAAATGAGCGGATTACGCTGGCACTTCTTCCAGTGGGAAAGGAAAAACTGGAGCAGGCAGAGGAATTTGTGATCACTGCGATGGGAACAACGGGAATGGACAAGACAACGTATCAGGAAGGTGCACAGATGATGGGCTTTCCGTTTACTGCAGTACACTTTCAGGGAAAATTATATGCCGAAACGCTGGAAGGAAGAATCTACGTAAAAGCTAAGGAGGCCGTTCTTACAGCATTAGATCCGACGGGAAATGAAATTGGAAGAATAGAAGGAAAAGAGACAGAAAAAGGAGTATGTTTTCTTCTGTCAGGCAATCTTCCAAGTGTTCAATATAATTTAAAAATAAAAAAAGAATGCCCAAATATATAATATTAAATTGCTATATGTAATAAAAGAAACAAAATACTTGATAGAATACAAGTATAAAACAGCGGCTGTAAAAAACGATGGGAGAAAAAGATATGGGAAAAAAGAAACAAAAAGTCCTCTATGATGCAGACGGGGCAAGAAGAGTTATGAGAAAAAGAGATTATATGGCTGATATGGGAGGTCAGTTAGCATTAGGCGTGATGGCCAATCTGGTTGGCCAGCTTACTTACTTTTATACAGATAAAGTCGGCATGGCGGTAGGCGGAGTCGGAATTGCGATGATGATCGCTAAGATTATAGATGCACTGACGGACGTTCTGGTGGGAAATATGATTGACCACTCCAAAGGTGGGAATAAGAAATATTACTCCTGGATGCTGAAAATGGCGATTCCTGCAGCAGTCATCATCATTATGATGTTTACGGTCCCGATTCAGGCAGGACAGACAGCGGCATTGATTTATGTACTGGTTACCAATCTTCTTTTAACAGCAGTTATTTATACTATGATTGCCACACCGTTTTCAGCGGTTATGATTGTGCGTACCCACAGCCAGAGTGAGCGAAGCAATATGGGGCTGTTCCGTGCAGTCGGAAACTACGGTGCCGGAACAATCATTGCTATTATCACAATTCCGGTAACCAATATGCTGGGTGGTACACAGAGTGCATGGATCAAATATGGTGTTGCGCTTGCACTTGGCGTTTTATTACTTTTCCTGATCTGCTACAACAATGGAAGAAAAGCAAAATTTGCTTCGGATTATGAAAGCGAATCGGAAAACGCATCAGAAACAGCACCGGCAGAAACAGAAGAAGAGGAAGCAGTTCCATTTAAAGATGCTATAAAAATGTTATTGCAGAATAAATACTGGGTGATCGTCCTTCTGTTCAATTTGATTACCAATATTACCGCTGCAGTGGCAGCAGCCTCGGGTACATACTATGCAAAATGGATTTTTGGCAACGATAATCTTGTTGCAGTCATAGGAGCGGCAGGTATGCTGGCAACGGTAATCGGATTTGTGGTTTCCAAGCCGATCATTTCGAAGCTGGGTGTTACAAAAACAATTCAACTTGGGTTAATGGGAGCTGCCATTCCATCCCTGATCCGCTGCTTTATTCCGGAAAACTTTATGGTTTATGCAGCAACCAGCCTTGTGGCGAGCTTTATCCAGATTCCACTGATGTGTCTGTACGGCGTATTAACAGCAATGACGGTAGATTATAACGAATGGAAATATGGAAAGAAATTAGTTGCAATGTCGGGCGGAGCCATAGGATTTGGAAGTAAAGTGGGAAGCGGCCTTGGATCTGTTATCTTATCCGCATTTCTTGCCATTGGCGGATATCAGGCATCGCTGGAAAGTGCAACTGCTTCCATGCGATATTCGATTTATGGATTTTCCAACTATCTTCCGCTGGTTGTAAACCTGGCTATGTTCCTGATTTTTACCAGATTTGATCTGGAAGAAAAATTACCAAAGATGCGGGAAGAAGTACTTGCGAGAAAAGAGAAAAAATAAACGGAGAAACTACAAGGTCGGTACAGGAAAGACTGTACCGACTTTGCAGTTGTCATTCAATTTACAGAAACTGCCAGTGGCAGGCTCTGTAGGTTAAAAATAAGGAGAATTGAAAATGAGCGATACATTATGCAATGAAAAAAAGAAACCTTATACATTTTCAGAAGATGGAAATTCCTGCATTATAACAGAAACCAGAACACCAAGATACTGGTATAATTATCTGTGGAATGAAAATCATTACTGTGTGCAGATTTCCCAGACAGGACATGGGCGCAGCTATTACCTCAGTGAAAAAGCAGATATGTGTATGATGAATCAGGACGATGCAAGATATATCTATCTAAGAGACGAGAAAAGCAAAGAATGCTGGAATATCGGCGAAGGTCCATTAAATACGGAAGTAGAAAATTATCAGTGCGTACACAGCATTGGATCTTCCAGAATCCAGTCTTCTTATCAGAATATTGCAAGTTCCTGGCGGCTGTTTGTACCGGAAGAAGGATACCAGGAAGTGTGGACTTTGAAAATAAAAAATACAGGGGAAAGACAGCGCCATCTCAGCATATTTTCAGCAGTCAGCTTTTATCTGGAGGGCTTTTCTTATCCGCGATATTATGAAATGTATCGTTGTATGGAAACAGATTATGATGAAAAGTTAAAGGGTGTATATTGCAGATCCACACATCCTTTCGCACCGCACAAAAGATACAACGCATTTCTGGCAGCATCAGAGCCGGCATACGCATATGATGGAAATCTGGAAGCATTTTGTGGGACAACCAGTACCATAACAAGGCTGGATGCATCAGCAAGCGCGCTCTTCCAGAGACCGGACATTGTCGTAAAGGGAAAAGACTGTACAAATTCCAAAGCGGCCCTTTTTATTCTGGGCGGTGTGCTGCAGCATAAAATTGTGCTACAACCAGGAGAAGAAAAAGAATTACAGTTTGTATTTGGAATCAGTGAATCACTTGAAGAGGCAAGGGCGGTATCGGAAAAGTTTTCCAATTCTGCAGTTGTGGAAAAGGAACTTGAAAAAGCAGAAACGCATTATCTGGAAAAATATCGTTCGTTGACCGTGGAAACGCCGGATGAAAAAATCAATCACATGATGAATAACTGGGTGAAAAAACAGGTGGATTTTTGCATTGTCGGGAAAAAAGGAGTCCGCGATAATCTTCAGATTGCAGTTGGCCTGTTAAACTATCGGCAAGAAACAGCAAAAAAAGAGATTCTGGAATGTCTTCGCCATCAGTTTCGGGATGGTCATGGAGTTCTTACGTGGTATCCTTATGATGATACCCGGTATTCCGATCAGCCGTTCTGGATCATATGGGCTGTCTGCCAGCTGATAAAAGAAACGGGAGACTTTTCTATCCTGGATCTGGAGATTGAATGGCAGGATGGAGGGAAGGCGGCTGTTCTGGATCATGTGAAAGCGGCTGTGAATCGATTGCTGCAGGATAAAGGAAAGCATGGACTGGTACGGATTTATTTTGCGGACTGGAATGATGCGCTCAATGTTACAACGGATGAATATGCGGAATCCGTAATGCTTTCCCATCAGTTCTGCCTGGCACTGAAGGAATTAGAAGCATTACTGAAGAAAAAAGGCGATCAGGTATATGCCGGAAAAATAGCAGAGGAATATCGTATCTTACGAAACAGCATTAATGCATATGCATGGGATGGAGCGTGGTACATGCGGGCGTTAAGTGATGTGGAGAATATTGGTTCCAAAAACAGCGAAGGAAGCAAAATTTATCTGAACGCGCAGACATGGGCTGTTTTAGGAGATGTTGCAGATGCAGAGAAATTACCAAAGATATTAAAAGCAGTGGATTCCATGGAGCATGATTTTGGATTTCCGTTAAATCTTCCGCCGTATCAGAAGTATTCGCCAAATGTAGGGAGAATGTCCGGCATGCTGCCAGGATTGTTTGAAAATGGTGGTGTATACTGTCATGCTACAGGGTTTAAAATTCTGATGGACTGCAAGGTGGGGAGAGGAAGCAAAGCATTCGAAACACTGAAAAAAATTATGCCGGACAGTGATAAAAATCCATCCATGCAATCCGGAGCAGAACCATATGTTTTTACAAACTGTTATTCTACCAATCCCGGATATTATGGAAAATCCTACCAGTCCTGGACAACGGGAACTTCTGCGTGGTGCATGATGGGATTGTACGAAGGAATCCTCGGAATCAAGCGGGATTACGATGGACTGCGGATCGATCCGTGTCTGCCGAAAGAATGGGAAAAGGCAGAAGTGACCAGACATTTTCGAGGTGCTGATTATCATGTAATCATCGAAAATCCAGATCATCTGGAAAAAGGAGTGCTTGAAATTAAGACAGATGGAGCAGTTTGCGATATGTCCGACAAAGCAGATGGGTTTGTGCTGCCTGATTTCAAGGATGGAAAAATGCATGAAGTCCATGTTATATTGCGTAAATAGACAAAAGAGGCTTGTTTATGAAGACATCAGCAGAAAGAAAGGAAAAGAGATGAAAAAAAGTATTTTTCAGGAACTTGTGGAAGAATCAATTGTTCTTTTGAAAAATGAAGAGCAGATCTTGCCATTAAAAGAAAAAAAGGTGGCTTTTTTGGGACGGGCACAGATAGAAACCATTTTTTCGGGAAACGGTTCGGGAGCATCCAAATCCCTTGCAAACAAGAATCTCTTATGTGAATGTGAAAAAAGAGGAATCTGTGCAGAAGCAGGGTTAAAACAATTTTACACCAGCCATCAAAAAAACGAATCGGAAAAGTTTGTGATTGACGGTATTGATATCACAAATGTAGAAAATATGAACTGTGGTTTTATGTATGAGATCTTTGGAAAATATCAGCCGATGTGGACAGAGTATCACATTCCGGAGCAGCTGATGCAGAAAGCCAGGGAGTTTACCGATACCGCTGTTTTTGTGCTGGGAAGGAATGCCGGTGGGGAAGAATGTGACAGGCACATCAAAGGTGATTATGAACTTACCGAATCCGAAAAAGAACTGCTGGAACAGGTGTGCTGTGTTTTTCCACATGTGATCGTTGTACTGAATATTAATGGAATGATCGATATGCAGTGGGTGAACGCCTATTCCGCAATTAAGGCCGTGGTGTTTCTGGGAATTCCGGGCGAAGAAGGCTGCGGAGCATTAGCTGATATTCTGACGGGGGCTGTGAATCCATCTGGCAAATTAAGTTTTTCCATGGCAGAGTCTTTCAAAGACTACCCGACAGCAGAAAATTTCACCTGGAATAAAGAACAGGAAGATGAAATTTTAACTTACGAAAATTATGGACTGGATGCAAAGGCAAATGGAAGTACAGGATATACGAAAAGCCCGGTAACGGTGTATCAGGAAGACATTTATCTGGGGTATCGCTATTTTGATACCTTTCGGAAACAGGTATTGTACCCCTTTGGATATGGAATGTCTTACACATCGTTTACGATTCTTCCGAAAGAGATGAAACAGGAAAAAGAAGAGGTGGAATTTATTACGGAGGTAACAAATTCCGGAAATTATGCAGGAAAAGAAACGATACAGCTTTATTTGTCCTGCTCTGGTACAGAGTCGGAAAAACCGGAAAAAGAATTAAAAGGCTTTGCAAAAACGAGACTTCTTGCTCCGGGGGAGAAACAGAATATTTCGATCCGAATATCCATGCAGGATCTGGCAGGATATGTTGAGACATCTGCATCATATATCCTGGAAAAGGGAAAATATCAGTTTTTTATCGGAAATTCATCCCGTGAGACAATTTTTGCAGGAGAAATCCAGATAAGAGAAGATTACGTAATTAAAAAATGTGTGAATCGTCTTTGCGTGCAAAACTGCAATGTAGAGCATTTGCAGGTACTATCTGCAAGAGAAGGACGAAAAAAGGTCCGAATGCATGAAAAGAAAAAAGAAGAGACCGATGGTTTAAAAGAGCAGGAAAGATATGATCTTTTACGGGATGAAATGGAACAAGTAAAAAATTTCAGTATCGAACAGCTGGCTGCATTGTGTGTGGGGTATGGACCTGGAATTCCATTTGCAGCGTTCAGCAAACAGGAACAGCCAGAAACTATATTGGATGGTCAGGGAAATCCACTTACCAAAAACGATCATCCAGTCGGAGCAAAAGGATATGTCTCCCCGGCTATGCCAGAAAAAGGTATTCATTCCATTTTTTATAAAGATGGACCGGCAGGTGTGGGAACGGGGGCCTGGCCAACGGCTATGCTGATTTCCTGCGCATTCAATAAAGAACTGTGGGAAGCGTTTGGAAATGCGGTTGGCGCAGAGTGCGAAAAGAAAGCGGTTGACGTATGGCTGGCACCAGCAGTCAATCTGCACCGGAATCCGCTTTGCGGGCGAAATTTTGAATATTTTTCGGAGGATCCTTATCTGACCGGAATCTGTGCGGTCCAGATTACAAAGGGCGTTCAGGAAAATCATCCTGTCCGCGTCTGCCCCAAACATTTTGCCGTGAATGAACAGGAAACGTATCGAAGAGGAAGTGCGAAGAAGCGGTACGATGCGGTAGATTCCATCCTTACGGAACGTGCATTGCGGGAACTTTATCTGAAACCTTTTGAAATGTTGGTTCGAGATGCCGGAGTATCTTTTATTATGACATCGTTTAATAAAATTAATGGGGTTCTTGCAGCTGGAAATCGAGATTTGTGTACGCATATTTTACGGGAAGAATGGAACTTTGATGGTGTTGTCGTTACTGACTGGGGCGATATGGATATTGTCGCAGATGGCGGCGATGCTGTGGCAGCGGGAAATGATATCGTGATGCCGGGTGGACCGCCGGTGATCCGGCAGATTTTGCAGGCCTATCAGGAGAGACGGATTACCAGAAAAGATCTGGAAAGGAGTGTTGCAAGATTGTTACATGTTCTGAAGTTATTTGAGAAAGGGGAGCGTATTTAAATGAAATCATATAGGGATCATACACTGGGTGCAAAAGAAAGAGCCTCTCTTCTGCTCAAAGAAATGAGCCTTGACGAAAAGATGGCACAGATTAACTGTGTTTTTCCTTTTGATCAGGATGCCTATAACTTTGAAAAAATTCAGCAGGAGACAAAATACGGAATGGGAGAAGTAAGCACGCTGGAAATGCGCAGGATGGAGACACTTGATGAAGTGGCTGCATGGCAGAGAAAAGTGCAGAAGATTGTGATGGAAAACAGTGCCCATCGAATACCGGCAATCTTTCACAACGGGACTATTACAAGCAATCCGAAAACTTGCAGCATACGAAAAGTGCGTATATATTTCATTTGATAGAAAAACAGATGGAGACTTGGATACGCTACAGCAATTGTTAGATCGTTTGAATGATGACCATAAATATGTGTTTATAGATGAAATAACCTGTATGAAAGATTTTACAAATCGAATTGGTATTTTGATGGATCAATATACATCCAGGGGTAAGAGAGTAGTTATGTCTGGTACAGATTCCTATGCTTTTTGGAAGGTTGACAGATACTGGCACATAGGGTGTTTCCGTTCTATTTCATTTATGTCATATGAAGAAGCCAGACGAACGACAGGAATGGATTTTTCATCGTATTTAATGTCTGGCGGACTATATGGCACAGAGAAATACAAAGGAACAAAAGGTTTGTGGAATTATATCAAAGACTCAATCGTAGACAATCTGGCCTTCTCGGTAAGAAGGAATCCTATCGAATGCAGCTTTGCTGATATGTCTGAAACAGAACTGTGTCAGGCTGTATTTTTGACGATGTGTATTATAGTGTGCAGCTGGGAAGAAGATCTGCAGCTTGACGGTTTACTGGATACCATATTCACAGGTGAGAGAAGTACACGCCGGAGTAAAATCATTGGGAATTTAGGACAGGAACTGGGAATTACGTTTAAAAGAGTAGAAAGACAAGTCATCGAAGACATATTAAGAATGCTTGAAGATATGAAGGTTGTTGTAGTCATAGGGAATCTATATAGAGACAATTATGGCACAAAATATATGATCACAGTACCATTTCTCGTAAATCAGATTGCCTGGTTAATCGCAAATCATGTAGTAAAAACAGGGGAAAAACGGAAAGAGGAAAGCGTCCGTCAGATAAACGAAATTGCGTTAAAATCTGTGGTTATTTCGCATACGGCATATCATTTATGGCATAAAACATGCTATTACTATAGAGATGATAAGACAGAAGTCGATTTGGTTTTACTAGACCAGGAAGATTTGAGACTGGAGGAACTACAGGCGTCCTTAGTGGATATCAATATAACCAATCATGCAGATACCGCATATGAGAAAGGACAGCGTATGAAAGAGGTGAATCCGTATTTCTTTGAGGAGCTAGTATATGGAATTGATGAAAGAATTATATTGTACCTCGGCCCGAAAAATAAAAAGAAAGGCCTGACGAATGTGATGGATTTTTTGGAGAGCTACCAGCAAAGAAATATAAAAACGGAAAAATATCTTGATGAAATGGAAAAAATGCTGATGGATGAACAAAAACAATGACTGTGCTATTCTTACCTTAAGGACAGGACAGCTAGCGCCAAAAACAGCAGACGGCTTAAGAAACGTAAACTTCAGCCTTACAATTGGAAGGGGAAAGGAAGATGAAAGAGGCGATCTTAAATGCAATGAATCCGATAGAAAAAAAGATTCTTGAGAAAGAAGTACAGAAAATACATATTCCGGAGGAACCCATACCATTCGATGACTTCGGGAAAAAAATCAGGTATGTGAAAAAGATCCGGGAACTCCTGGATCAGGACGCAGAACTGAAAGAAATTAAATTACTCTTTGGCCGAAAAGGCCTGCACCAGGGCTGGTACTACAAAAATGAGACTCCACTGGCGTCCTACGTTTACTGATATGGAAGAGGCTGTGGCCGGGAAGATGTCTGCCGTTGGGCAGTTGAAGCCAGTACAACGATCGACGGACTTCTTCAGGTACAGGAACCGTCCCACATGGAAGAAATTGCAAAACTATTTGTCTGCGCGGATAAAGATAATGCCGTTCCGTTTCGAAGGATTTATCTGCGGGATGAATTGTGCTGGACCGATGCGCCCAATTATCTAATTCTGTAGTGGACGCTGGAGCGTGTTTGAAAAATCATTTCCGCAGTCTGCATGCCCCGCTTTGCGGTACAGGAAGAAAGCATTTTCCCCGGAAGAAAAGAAGATCCTCTTCCGGGGAAAATGCTTTTTAAAGAAAAGTAAAATGAAATGGAAGAGAGAAGAGGACAGACATGACATTAGAAGAATCATATGAAATTTTAGAAAACTATTATCAGAATATTTACGGTATGTACGATGATAACTGGATTGATTACGATTTAGATGTAGCATTTACAAAATTGCAGCTGGAAAAAATCATTCAAAAAAGATATAAGCTGGATCACCAGGAGAAAATGATTCTGCAGTGGCTGCTGGAAGAAGACATGGAACCAAAGGTATGTGAGGCTATTCGGGTGATTCTGGAAATGGATGTTTGAGGAAAGGATGGAAAGGTGACGATGAAAAAGACAGATGTAAAAAAGACGGAAAGATCAAAAGAATTTCTGGCAGAGGAATGGCTGGAAATTGTACTGAAAGGCCAGGATAAAGGAGAAGGGCGGTTCTGCCGGCATGGTGTGTGCAGTTTTATGGGAAGACAGCCATTAACATTTCGGCCGGTAAAGAGAAAACCGGAATTGGAAAAGCGATTTATAGAGAGTCGAATCATGGAAAGTCGAATTATGGAAAGTCGAACCATGAAAAATCGGTTCAGGGGGACACGGAACAGCTGGTTCGGACAGGAAGATCTGGACAGTGAAAGAAACGGATATGGGGAAAGACTGCGCGCTAAAACAGAACTGACGGAAGAAGCAAAAGTGATAGAAGAAACAGAAATGGAAGGACAGCTGATGCAAAAGTATCAAACAGCACGCTGGGAGGAAGCTGTGAGACATGTTCTTTTGTTCCTTCCGGAAGTGCTGGTTTATCTGGGCAGTTTTTTGTTGTTTTGGGAAAACGAAGTACTGGCGAAAGTTGTCGGAGTTTTTGAGTTTTATGGAAGAGAAAACGCTGTGAGAAGACAGTGGGAGAGGGAAGAAAAGGAAGAGAAGAAAGAAAATCTGGAAGGAAAGCAGAGAAACAGTAAAAATAGGACAGCTTTGGATACGCAGAAAGAGGAAACGATGGACTGGAATACGGCGTTTGCAGTGTTGCGGAAGTTTTATGAAGAAAAATGGGACTATTTGAATGGATGTCCGAGAAATGAAAAAGCGTGGGATGAGGAAGGGGAACTGCAGTGCAAAATATACATATCAAAAAAGAAGGGGCTGGATCGGGATCAGAAAATGGAAGTGATGAAACTGTATGAGACGGTGGAGGACAGGAAAGTGCAGGAGGCTGTGCGGACGGTTTGCGGATAGGAATAATCTGGTACAGGTTGTAATAAAAGGGAAAAATTCAATCCATCTTTTGTGCGAAACGCACATAAAAACTGGAAAGATCGAAAAAATAAAGAGTTTTTGCATAAAAAACATATGTTGGATTATGTACAGAAATAAAAACATATGGTATAATAACTTGCGTTAGTGAGGGAACATAGTATGCGCTCAAAACACGGTGAGTAGCTATATTATTGCAGAATTAGAAAAAAGTAAATAATATGTTAGGAAAGATTAAAAAATGTGAAAGGAACAAAAAATGGAAGACCAAGATAGCACTGTAAAAGATACGTTGAAGAAGATAATAGGGGATAAAAAAGACGGAGGGATTCCGATTAATGAAAAAGGAAAATGGTTAGATAAAAAGCAGCGTTTTGATTTTACACTCCAAGGATATAAATTTAAAGTCTATAGTAATAATAAAATTACTAATGAACAATTTAAAACGTTAGTGTATGGTGATTATAATTATGGGATAATCTATAACACACCCAATACAGATATCCCGAAGACTTGGATTTTTGAAGGTAAAGATTGGTTTCTAAAGTTGCAGAATGTTAATGCTATGTATCAACGAGCGAAAAGAGAAGAAAACCTTCTTAAACAAGAAGACTTTGAAAAAAAATTTAAAAAAATAATAAAGGAAATAATGGGAAAGGATCTGATAAAAATGGGAGATAAGCGGGATGATTTTACTTATTTACGAAGTTTAGTAGAAAATGGTGCAACACAAATAATTTTAACCGGTGCTCCTGGAAACGGAAAAACTCGATTGGCAAAGAAAATTGCAGAGGAGTTTTGCCAGGAACAGACTAAAAAGTATGAATTGGTTCAATTTCATCCATCTTATGACTATACAGATTTTGTCGAAGGCATTCGACCGGTAGAATATAAGGACCAGGATGGAATTGAAAAAGTTGAATTTCGAAAAGTTGATGGTATATTCAAAAAGTTCTGCCGAAAAGTTGCGAATGATGATTCAGATGGAAAAAGCAATGAAAAATATTTTTTCATTATTGATGAAATTAATAGAGCTGACTTATCAAAAGTATTTGGTGAGTTGATGTATTGCCTTGAGACGGATAAACGAGGTTCTGAAAATCGTATTCAGACGCAATATGCGAATCTTCACACATATAATCCGGAAGAAGGCGATTACTATTCTGAAGATATTTTTGAAAAAGGATTCTACATTCCAAAGAACGTTATTATTATTGGAACTATGAATGACATAGATCGATCCGTTGAAAGTATGGATTTTGCACTAAGACGACGTTTTGTATGGAGAGAGATAACAGTACAAGAAGATGAAACAAAACTTGCAAAAACTATTATGGAAATATTGTTTCCAGATGAAACATGGGATGAGGAATCGCTGAAAAGCAAAATTAGTTTGCAAGTTGCAAAATATATTCTTTATATAAATAAACAACAAATAGATAAGCAGAGGGGATTAAATAAGCATTATTATATTAGTCAGGGACAATTTTCTAATATTCCGGGAGTAGAAAAGTGGAAAGAAGAATTATTGCTTGAAGAAAATAGTACAGATGAGTGTGTTAAAAAATATGCTGAAAAACTGATAAAAGATGTTTGGAACCTCCGATTAGAGTCTCTTCTTTACGAGTATGTACGCGGAGAAGGAAATGAAGAGAAGTTTGTGAATGAGTGCAATTTGGAGGCGTTTAAGGAGTGGGAAAAGGTGCAAAAGAATGCTCAGAATAATACTCCGTCAGAGGAAAAGGAATGATTTACTTAAAAGATTACTCAAAATTGGAAGAGTGCATATCAGAAGAAATTAATAAAGAAAGTAGTTTGCTGCAAAGTATATATAAAGAAACAGGAGATTCCGAGGAAAGAGTAGATAGATTTGCGAAGCTAATAGATGGAGTTTCACAAAGTGATATTCTTGTACTTGGTGAAAACGACTGTGCGGCTAGAGAACCTTTTAAGATTGTGACCCAGGGCAATAAGGGAGAATATTGGACGCAACAATATATTGGACTGCTGCAGATAACCTCCGATGGAACGAAAGAAGAGGTTTTTATAAGAAGCCGCTTTGATAATGAGTCATGTGAATTTTCCAAGTATATATTAAATAAAGCGCTGGGTTTGAAGGCAAATATTCTTCAGAATGTAGAGCCTTCGGTGGGAAGAGGGGAGATTCTGGATTTGATTCTTGCAATTATTTTCACAATGCAAATTGCAAGGGCTTATAGAAAAGGAATCTATCGCAGATATCGAACGTATGAAAACAACGATTCGAAATTAAAAGGAAGAATCGATGTTGCACGCCATATTCGTCTCAATCCGATATTTAACGGAAATATTGCCTATTCCAGTCGAGAATATACTGCTGATAATGATATGAATCGTATGATTCTTACGGCATACACATCATTGCAAAAAAGACAGCCGGGCCGCATGCGTGAATTGGAAAAAAAATACGCACCGGTGAAAGATTTTATTTCACAGTTAAAAAATATCATGCAGCCTGCGTCGCGGCAGGAAGCGCGAAAACTGGTTCAGAAAGAACGAAAAAAAATCACGCATGCGGTATATTCGGATTGGGAAAGTGTCCGGAAAACGGCAATTTTGATTTTAAAGTATATGGGAATTGCGCCAGAGGACGATGGGACGAATGTCAATGGTATATTGATTAACATGAATTATATCTGGGAAAGATATTTGGTTCAAATTGTAAAGGAGAAAATAGAAAACAAATATCAAATAGAGGGAAAAAAATCATTTGGAATATTTTTCCCTAATGATCAAAGCAATGAAAGCCCTAGAGAGTTAAAGTTACAGCCTGGAGAGTTAAAGTTACAGCCTGATTTGGTCATTTCCGATAAAGACGAACCGCTCTTGATCATTGACGCAAAATATAAAAACGAATGGGAAAATGTTGCTTCAGATAAATTAGGTAAACCGGACAGAGAAGACTGTTTTCAGATTATGTCTTATATGTATAGGGCAAAGTGCAAGTTTGGTGGGATCTTTTGTCCACAAACTAAAGTACGGGATGAGTCAGATAATGGAAAAATGTCCTTGAAAGAGTATTTTATTTTCGAAAAGCGCGATGAAAAGGCAATCGTGACTCTTTTTTCATTACAGATTAATGGGGTTCAAGGAAGTAGTAAAGAATTCGCAGAGGAAATGAAAAAAAGAGAAGATGCTCTTTGCGGTGAGATTCGGAAAAAAATAAAAACTCATGAAGAATTGCGGAACCAAGAAATGAAAAAAATAAAAGATATGGCTGTATTCATGAACACAAATGGAATGGAAGTTAAAAAAATAGCCTACTATCTTAACGTAAATGCTCCAATGATTCAAGAATGGATTGATGAAAGCAGCATTGTGCAGTAAGTAATGATAAGCTAAAGATGTTACATAAAAACATAGAAAAATCATAAGAAGAAAATCAAGTGACCGGGTTCGGGGGGTGGGCAAAGCCCCCGGCCCGGTCACACCTCTCCCCGCACAATCCGTTCATGCACACTGGCCACGAAATCATTGATCTGTTTCGCATCCGGAACCTCCGGCAGATCGGTGTTTTCTTTTGCGTAATCCAGCCGTTTCTGAAGTTCATCCAAGAATTCGGAAAATTCTTCGGTCGGCTGCTGGCTTTCATCGAGAAATTTTCCGTTGCGGATTTCCATCAGAAATGGAAGATCCTGTTTGCGGTACGTGTGGATTTCTCCTTTTTCGAGAATATCAAATGCCATCAGGTAAAGTCTGACGAGGTGCATCATGTGTTTGGAAAGTTTGGCGTGTTTGTTGCGTTTTCCCAGTTTGTCATAGTCTCTGACGATGCTGTTCATCTCATTCCACATGGAGCGGTAGTCGCGGAGCGGATAAAGCTTTAGGGAAAGATCCATATAAATTTCGGCTTCCATATCATCCCGCGGTGACGAATCGAGGTAAAGATGGATATTATCTTCGGTATAGGAAAAGTACCGCTCTTTAAAATCATAAGAAGCATTCTGGATACTGTTCAGGATATGCTGCTCCCGCTGTGCCTGTCCGGTGAGGCGTGCGGACTTGTTATCCAGTCTGCGCAGCTGGCTGTTGGCGTATCCGCTGAAGGACTGGATTGCTTTTTTAGACAGAAACAGGGATTTGTGATCCAGTAGTTCCTGTCCGATGGGTGAAATATAAAAATATTGTTCCGGTTCCAGACCAAGAATTTCGATGGTGTTGGGATTGCAGTTGCTAAGCAGCTGGATCAGCTTCCGGAAGGAATAAATGGTCGTATCGGTTTCTGTATTGCAGACCTGCTCAAAATCAGCTCCGGTCAGGATTTCGCGTTTGCTGTTTACGGCACAGCCGCGCACATCCAGATCGGAGTTTTCTGTGTTCGTGCCGTATGCATAAGAGCCGCCCAAACCGAGCAGAATGATGTTCTTTCCCAGATGCGGGTTGGTCCGCAGAAAATCGTATGCGGGGGTCTGCAGCTGTTGTTTCATTTCCTGTATTGTCATATGGTATTCCTTTCTGATAAGTAGAGGGAAAAGAGGAGAGAAGCAGCATGCCGGGATAGTGCTTTTCCTCTTTTTATGGAATCGATGCGTTACATATTTTGTTTCAAACTACAGTCGATAATTTCACGGAAACTGACGTGTCAGCAGAATGGTGACTGTGTTTTCCTCATTTCGTGCTATTATTTGTTGCATTTTTTCTTAGTATAGCGCAAAAAGAAAAAAGTGGCAATTCAACTTGCAGTTGAATTTTAAACAGCAGCCAATTCGCAGCTGCTGTTTTGCTACAGGGACAGGATCGTGTTTCATCTGACGGATGAAAGACAGACATCCGGCTTTCTATTATAATAGAAAGAAAAGGCAAACCAGAGCGTCTGGATTGCAGGAATGATTTTCCGGTCGCACTTTCAGGAAAATTGGATGCCCAGGGTTTGCCGCCGAGAAAGGATGGAAGTCACATGGAACATAAATACATCAATATTGAACGGCTGCGGCCAAGACATTCTTCCGGATTTCAGCCGGGGGATCATATTGTTGTGCAGGAGAAGATTGACGGATCGAATTTTTCGATCTGCTATGACAGAGAGCAGGACCGGATCCGGGCTTTTGGACGGAAGAGTGAGCTGGATGAGAAAAATCATCTGCGTGGTGCATGGAGCTGGACGCAGAAACAGGATAAGGAAAAGATAAAAGCTGTGCTCGGGGACCGCTATATTCTGTTTGCGGAATGGCTCGTTCATCATGCGGTTCCATATCCGGAGGAGCGGTATGAAAAGGTATACTGCTTTGACGTGATGGAAAAAGAGACTGGAAAATATCTGCCGCAGGATCAGGTCAAAGAGATGGTAACGGAGCTGGGACTGACCTATGTGCCGGTCTTTTACGATGGACCGTTTGTGTCCTGGGAAGCGATTGAGGCGATGGTAGGAAGAACGGAGCTTGGCGGTGCTTACGGCGAGGGCGTTGTTGTGAAAAATATGACCCGCCTGAACGACCCAAACGAAAAGCTTCCTTTTTATACAAAAATCGTTGGAGCGGATTTTGCGGAAAAAAAGTCGATTTCCAGGACGCACATGGAGCAGATGTCGGCGGATGCAAAACGGCAGGCTCTGGCAGATTCTGTTGTGACGGAGGCGCGTGTGCGGAAGATGATCCTGAAACTGGTGGATGAAAATCTACTGTCGGAAAACTGGAGAGAAGAGAAACCGGAAACGATTTCAAGGCAGCTGACCCGGCAGATTTATTACGACTGCGTGAAAGAAGAGCCGGAAACGGTGGAGCAGATCGGAAAGCAGTTTGGAAAATATGCGGCTATTTCGACCACAAACCGGGTGAGAGAAATGATGAAAAACCAGAAATAAATCTGTGCAAAAAAGAACATAAAGATAGATTATCCTGGCGTGCATAAATCTAAGGCGATAAAAAGGTGCTAAGAACACCCCCTCTTAGTGGCAGAAATGAAAATAAAAAAATTTTTTCCTGACCTAGAAAATTTTTAGGCGGAACTGTAGAATATTTTATATCAGCAGGCGCTGAAAAAAATAACAGGAGGATGTTCAGAATGAATGAACATATTTGTGTAGCAGTAAACACCAAAGCAACAGGAGAGAAAATCCGGAAACTGAGAGAAAAATGTGGTTTTAGCAAAACGGAAGTTCAGGAAAGCCTTGGACTGGTAGGCGTGCAGAGCATTTATGATTGGGAGAATGGTGTGAAACTGCCCAACCTCGAAAATGCACTGGGTCTGGCACGGCTCCTTGGGGTAGATCTCGACCAGCTTCTGGTCGCCCAGCCGCTCGTGGAAGAAACTGTTTCGAAAACGGAGCAGGAGCTTTCAGACCGGTGCCGGATTTCAGAAGCAGTAGAAAAACTGGAACCAATGTTCGCGGACATGCTGCTGGAAGATGGCAGTGCCAGCGATCCGGCGGCCGACACGGAAATCCAGCTGGAAGACGGAACCTGGGAAAAGTATCATTACCCGGTACTGGAGGTGCTGGCTTACTATTCCGTCAGTCAGTTCCGGCTGGAGATTTGTAACAGGACGGACAACTACGCAAGATTTTATCCAAAAGAAAGAAGGTTTGTCGTTTCGGAAAAGGGTCTTGAGAATGAAGCATTGCTGCTGCACGAGATGATTCACATGCATGAATATGCGCTGAGCCAGCTGCCATCACAGTACCGGGAGAGAGTTGCCGCCTGCCTTTGTGAATCATTGCAGAAGAACATCTATGACGTCGACCAGATGGTGAAGGAAAACCTGTCCTTTTTCCAGGACAGCTCTGTAGACAGGGAAGGACACGATACTTTGTTCTACCTGAAGAGCCTTGATCTGGATATGCGTATGCATTACAAACTCGGCACCATCTATGCGTGCGGCCGGGAGCACAGGGCATGTGCCTGAACCGCAAAGTGTGTGACAGAATCACAGGCAGACGGATCCATACTGCTTATGTGCTCCGGTTAAATCGAGGGTATTGTAGAAATAAAAGAAAAAATTTGAAAAATTTCAAAAAATAGCGTTGACAAACAGAACAAAGCGTGCTAATATACGTATTGTCAGCAGGACATAAAAACTGCTGGAAAACAGATATGGGGTCTTAGCTCAGCTGGGAGAGCATCTGCCTTACAAGCAGAGGGTCACAGGTTCGAGCCCTGTAGGCCCCATCCGTGCCGACGTGGCTCAATTGGCAGAGCAGCTGATTTGTAATCAGCAGGTTACCGGTTCAAGTCCGGTCGTCGGCTTCATGGGCGGATTCCCGAGTGGCCAAAGGGGGCAGACTGTAAATCTGTTAGCTACGCTTTCGAAGGTTCGAATCCTTCTCCGCCCATTCCAAAAGATAAATTTCTTTTGGTGGGTAATGATTTGATATTTTACGAATGAGACTAGGATATCAAAGTTGATTGTCGCGGGGTAGAGCAGTCAGGCAGCTCGTCGGGCTCATAACCCGAAGGTCGTAGGTTCAAATCCTGCTCCCGCAATTTAAGCCCAGATAGCTCAGTTGGTAGAGCAGAGGACTGAAAATCCTTGTGTCGCTGGTTCGATTCCGGCTTTGGGCATTATGGGGCATTAGCTCAGGTGGTAGAGCACTTGACTTTTAATCAAGTTGTCCGGGGTTCGAGTCCCCGATGCCTCACTAGAGATCAGAGTAGTCTGGTCTCTTTTTTTGTTTCTTAAGGATAATAAAAAACAAATTCTTTATATATTTGTGATTTAGTAGTTGTCAGAAAAGTTGTCAAAGAAGAGCAAGAAAGGAAACTAAGGTAGGTAGCATTAGTTTGTGTTAAGTGTTCGCTGTCGGTTCCTTTGTATTCCAGTAATTCCGTAGAAAAACAAAAAAGTGCCAACGAACACTTGACACAAACACAATGAGGACTATACTTGATATTTTTAAAATAGTTTGTTATACTTGATTCCAACGGGTGAGCACCTACCAACAGTCAGGCTAATTTTAGTTTGACTGTATTTTTTTTTAAGGAGGTGATAAAAATGTCAATGATATGGCCAATAGCACTGGTGATATTTTCGAACATTATTTATCAAATTTGTGCAAAAGGAGTTCCAAGGAATATGGATGTTATGGTATCTATGACAATAACGTATCTTGTAGGAGCAGTTTGTTCTGCTATTATGTATTTTGTGATGAATAAGAATGGCAATTTATTACAAGAGTATATGAAAACAAACTGGGCACCAATTTTTCTTGGTATATCTGTTGTTGGATTGGAAGTCGGTTTTATTTATGCGTATAAAAATGGGTGGGCAGTAAGTACAGCATCAATTGTGCAGAGTGCATTTTTGGCAATTGCATTAATTATTGTTGGGGCAGTTCTGTATCATGAAACGATAACGGCGAACAAAATAATTGGTATAGTTATATGCCTTATTGGACTGTATTTTATAAAAAAATAAAGGGAGATGACAAACTATAAATAGTCAAGAGGTTTTTGAAAAAAATTATACTTGTAA
>ENA-ORSS01001264-ORSS01001264.1-human-gut-metagenome-genome-assembly--contig:-NODE-1264-length-26497-cov-10.101505_pt1 | contig 26497 bp, 27 predicted proteins | sample MGYA00241899_ERZ509162 | MGnify/ENA primary metagenome ERZ509162 (study PRJEB26280, sample SAMEA2338641) | human gut metagenome | biome: human gut; feature: human-associated habitat; material: faeces... | reverse complement strand
CGTGTAGGTACTGCCCCCAAGATTCAGATTCGAGGTACCAGTACGTTGCAAGGAAACCGTGACCCATTGTGGGTAGTAGACGGCATTATCCAGGAAGATTTTCAGGTAACATTAGACAGTGGCGACCTGATGACTAAAAATTTGCAAGACATTATCGGTAACCAGATTTCGTGGTTAAATCCCGCCGATATCGAAAATATCACCATCTTGAAAGATGCTTCCGCCACTGCCATCTATGGTTCGAAAGCCTCTAACGGTGTAATCGAAATCACCACCAAGAAAAATACTACTGACCGACTAACCGTAAACTACTCCGCCAACTTTAACATCGGACAACGTCCTAATTATGGGATGTTCAACTTCATGAACTCTCAAGAACGTGTCCGTTTCTCACAAGAAGCGTTTGATGCAGGGGTTAATTATATAGAAACACCTTATAAGGATCTTAACACCTATGAAGGTATATTACGGATGCTGCAGGAACATGATATTTCAGACATCGAATACAGAAAGCTTTATAACGATATGGAAACCCGTAATACAGACTGGTTCAAACGCCTGACACGTCGTTCGTTCAGCCATACTCACAACGTTAGTGTTTCCGGCGGAACAAACAAGTTCAGTTATTCAGCATCCATAGGATATAATAACAGTGAAGGCCAGGAAATCGGCAACGACAACGAACGTATGACAGGCCGTATCGCCCTGATGTTACGCCCTATAGAAAAGCTAACTATCAATCTGACTTTAAACGGTAGTGTTTCTACCACAAATGGCTTTTTCAACGAAGTCAACCCAATGAGTTATGCTACTAACACCAACCGCATCATCGATCCGGACGCTTATTATATGCAAAGGAACGGCTACAACTCTAAAACTGGTAAGATACAAACCCTTTCATACAATTTTATCAATGAACGGGACAACAGCGGTTCAAAAGCACGTTCGAACTTCATGTCCGCCTCACTAGATGTAAACTGGCGTATTCTTGATTGGGTAACCTACCAATTCACCGGAGGTTATTCGAATAACAATAGTACGAATGAAAGCTGGGCTACCGAACGTACTTACTATATTGCCAACGAGTATCGCGGCTACGATTTTAATTCCGTTACTCCCACCAGTGCTGAATTTAAAGCTGCGCAGCTTCCATTCGGAGGTATATTGTATACAAACGACAACAACCAGTATTCCTACAATATTCAGAACAAGTTACAATTCAGTAAAGCATTCAATCCTGATAACCGATTGAACGCATTATTGGGTATGGAACTCCGTTCATCTACAGCGAAAGGAACAGCCAATAAAGTTTGGGGATATGTGCCGGACAGAGGTGAACGTATTGTTGCTCCTACCATACCAAGTGAAGTGATAACTCCCAACAATCCTCCAACAGGCTGGGGAATATTAGGAGATATTTATAGTAGAGGCTGGCAAAGATAGCTCTCAAAAAACTGACAAAGGATTCCATTTCCATCGATACTCCTAATTCTATCATGGTAGATTCTTGTGATTTTAGAGCTTTGAGTGTCATTAGGGGTGGTAGAAATGTGGAATTCCAAAGTGGAAATATCAATAATCTGCATTTGAATTTAAATAGGATGAATAATTGGTCTGTGAATGTTGAAGAATGTCATATTGATACAGAATATTTAACAGGTCAAAATGCTAGTGTACAACTTCAAAAGGGAGAGTGCCGGCGTATGTTTTGGATTCCCGAGAAAGATGATTCTAAGTTGAAGGTCACATTAACTGAAAAAGCCTGTGTGACCGTAATGGAATAATCCGGTGGACGTATAAAATAAAAGTCTGATAAAAAAGCAAGTTTCAGCCAAACGAGGACAACCGCCTGATAATGTGCGGGAAACGCTCTTTGTTTGGCTTTTCTTCTGGACGGCAAAAGCCACCGATAGACAAAGGTAAGACAAAGTTAGGTTACCACATCATTACCAACGGTAAAAATGCAAATCGGCTATAAGTCGCTAATTGTCTGCTTCTTGCGTTAAGTTGCGTAACCTCTTGTAACTCAAAGTAAACTAATTTTGTAATCTGTAAACTTTGAGTAAGATGAGAAGTACCTTTAAAATTTTGTTCTATCTCAAAAAGAACAACCCCAAACCCAACGGAACAGTTCCAGTAATGGGAAGAATCACGATTGACGGAACAATCAGCCAGTTCAGTTGTAAGATGAATATATCGCCCAACCTTTGGGATACCAAAGCCGGAAGGCTGACAGGTAAAAGTACATTAGCGGTAAAAACCAACCTCGCTTTGGATAAAATCCGTGTCGATATTAACCGCCACTATTAGGAAGTAATGCAAACGGACGGCTTTGTTACGGCTGATAAGGTAAAGAACGCTTATTTAGGGTTAGGAGTAAAGCAAGATACATTTTTAACCCTCTTTGCCAAACATAACCAAGAATTTTCCCTGTACCGGGTAATGGTACTTGTAATGCCATATTAAAAAAGATAGGCAAGCAATGCGGGATTAAAACACGGCTGACCTACCATGTCAGTAGGCATACTTTCGGAACTTTATTGACTATCTCACAGGGAGTTCCGATAGAAACCATTAGCCGAATGATGGGGCATACCAATATTAAAACAACCCAAATCTATGCCAAGATAACCAAAGAGAAAATAAGTCAGGATATGGAAGCCCTATCCCATAAATTAAAAGGATTGGAAATGCAGATAATTGAAAGAATGTGAATCAAACAAGAATTTTATTGATAAAATTGATTCATTTTTACACTCTTTGATTTGATATATGGAGTTACCTTTGCAAAGAACAATAAGTATATTAAAATGATACGATTACAAAATATAAACCTAACTTCTCCTGAAGCAATACAGAGATTAGCTAATAATCACGCAATCGCTGTAAACCTACGGGATGGGTTTCCGTATCCTTATACGATTGAGGATGCTATTACAGTATGTTATGTAAACTTTCAAAATTAAAACGTCAGTGAATCACACAGTGTAAGAACATGAAGGTAATCATTACGAGGTCAACAGGAATAGTCGGTTATAAAATTGCTGACGAAAGAATATTAATAACTATAAAAATTATGAAACAATGAAATTTAGTAACGTAAGATTATTAGTTAAAGATTTTGCTAAGTGTTTTAAGTTTTATTCCGAGCAACTAGGTCTGGAACCGGCTTGGGGTGACGAGAACAGTGGGTATGCCTATTTTAAGGTAGCAGACGGAATAGAAGGATTTGCTCTTTTTGTATCCGATTGGATGGCTCCGTCTGTATGCAACGCAGATAAAGAATTGCCTGTAGGATATCGGGAGAAATCACTTGTGGCATTCAGTGTGGATAATGTTGATGATACTTATAGAGCATTGAAAGAAAAGGGTGTGATATTTGTTAACGAACCTACCGATATGGTTGATTGGGGGAGCCGCACGGTACTTTTGCGTGATCCTGAAGATAATTTAATAGAACTTTTTTCACCATTGGCTCCGGAACAATGGAGTGAAGAACTAATAGAAGAAAATAAGAAGTACGAGTAACAGGGCTATATATAACGGTTCATAAACAGAGAAAATAAAAAAATTAATGGGTTGTATGATACTGGTAATAACACAAACTATCTAAATGTACCTATAGTTTATTTAAGTCAAAGTTTATACAGTGAACTTTTTTTATATGTAACTGATATCGAAATATCAACAGTTAATAACATATCTAAGATCGCAATATATCAAGGCCCTAAAATAGTAATTGATAAAAAAAGTTTAAATGTATATTACGCCTTTTGTAATATAGATACCAAAGAATATCAAGCTATTCTACCAAATAATATTTTTGATTCATCCCATAATATAACAAAATAAGTAGTATTATTTTGTTAAAATAACTTAGAGGTGATGAAATGATAAAACTACTTAAAAAACTTTTAGATAAATTGTTTGTTAATAAAGGCAAAAATATATGCTATTACATAAATAGTAATAATGTTTTACCACAGCCCCTATCTGAAGAAGATGAGGCTAAATTGCTATTAGAGGTCAAAAATGGTAGCATAGATGCACGGAATGAGTTAATTGAACATAATTTACGGCTAGTTGTTTTTATCGCTAAAAAATTTGAGTCAACAAAGATAAATATGGAAGACTTAATTAGCATTGGTTCTATTGGCTTAATTAAAGGTATTCAAACATTTAAAATGGAAAAAAATATTAAACTTGCAACATATGCATCAAGATGTATAGAAAATGAAATATTAATGCATTTACGGAAAACCCAAAGAACTAGACAAGAATATTCATTAGATGAAGTACTTAGCATAGATTCAGAAGGTAATGAAATGATACTATCAGATATTATAAGTTCAAACGAAACTTTAGCACTTACTAAAATGACTGAAGAAGAAGATGTTAAAAATTTATACTATGCAATTGATAAATTAACACCTAGAGAAAAAGAAATTGTAATTATGCGATATGGTTTGTATGGTGAAGTACCACTTACCCAAAAAGAGGTTGCGGATAAACTTGGAATATCACAATCATATATATCTCGACTAGAAAAACGCATCATTGATAAAATGCGTCAAGAAATAGAAAACTTAGTGAAGATAGCTTAAAAATAGACTTTATTTTAAATGAAAAATTCAAGTATATTTAACAACTTTTTTAAAATTGCATAAAAACTTTCAAAAAAACGCATACTCCTTTTGGAAGGTGAAAATATGCGAAATAAAGTTGAAATAACAGGTGTTAATACCCTTGAATTAAAAGTCATTCCTCAAGAGGAAATGATGGATTTAATTAAAAAGAGTCAAGCGGGAGATAGATCCGCAAGAGATATGTTAGTAGAAGGTAATCTAAAACTAGTACTTAGTGTTATTAAAAAATTTAATAATCGTGGTGAAGACTTAGATGACTTATTTCAAGTAGGTGCAATGGGATTGATGAAAGCAATTGATAATTTTGACTTTATTCATGGAGTTAAATTTTCTACCTATGCGGTACCGATGATAATTGGTGAAATAAGAAGATATTTACGTGATAATTCAGTAGTTAGAATAAGCCGTTCAGTTAAGGATACTGCATATAAAGCTCTACAATTTAAAGAAAAATTCTTTAATGAAAAAGGAGAAGAACCTACTATTGAACAAATAGCAGATGCTCTTAATGTTGATACAATTGATGTTGTCATAGCCTTAGAAGCAATTCAGGACCCGGTTTCAATATATAGCCCTATATATAGTAATGGTGGTGATGAAATATATTTGATAGATCAGATTGCGGACGACTATGAAACCGAAGAACAAAAGTTAAACAAAATGATAATTAATGAGGGAATTGCTAAACTAAACAGTCGTTTAAAAGGCATAATATATAGTAGATACTATGATAACAAAACACAAATGGAGATAGCTGAAGAACTTGGTATTTCACAAGCACAAGTATCAAGATTAGAAAAAAGTGCTTTAAAGATTATTTTTGAACAAAAAGACAAAATGAAGTATCAATAGTAATTTATCTCTTGCTAAAAATAGCGAATAATGATATAATATACCTATAAAGATAGAGGTATGTTATGAAAAAAATAATCGGATTCATTATAACAATATTAGCAATGTGCTCTTTTGCATTTTGCAATATTGAAAGTAAAGAGGTAGTATATGCTAGTGGTGAAGAAGAGGCTGTATTTAACACACCTGAGTGTTATCAACAAGCAAAAGGATTATGGAGTAGTTTTGTAATTGGTGGTAGTTCAATTGCCACAAGTGGTTGTGGACTATTGTCATTAACGAATGCGGTAAACTATTTAACTGGTAATTTTATAGAACCAACTAATCTTGCTAAATACGCTTATGCGATTGATGCATACAATGGCTCAATTGGTGGTGGTACCGCAAGATGGGTTTTGTATAATCAATTACAAGCATATGAGAAAAAATATGGTTTTAAAGTAACTAGTGCTGGTCGAGATGGAACTATTACTAGACCAGATGTAAAAGCACACTTAAAAAAAGGTGGAACTGTTATTGCTCACGTATATGGACATTTTATTGCAATTGTTGGTTACAATGAAGTAAATAATACATATTGTGTATATGACTGTGCTGCTAATGCAAGTAAAAGATATTCATATCCTTATGGCACATGGCTTAGCGAAGATATTTTAAAAAATTCTCAATATATGTCAGTTGACTGGTATTGCTTATTAGAAAGAGCAACAAATTCAATTGTTAAATTAGACCAAGAAGGCGGTACATATAAGAACAGTAAAGCTACTGTTTCATATTTTGTAACAAGTAATGAAAATACTTTAATAGATGTTTCTGGTTTTGCATTAGATGAAAGAGGAATTGAAAGTTTCTTCTATATTGTTGATGATAAAATAACTGAACAATATCCACTTTCAACTGTCGCAAGATATGATATATATGATAAGTTTACTAATTATCAAGTATGTGATCCTACTAAAATAGGTTTTGAAGGTCAAATTGATACTACAAAACTTACTAAAGGAACTCATCGCATTATTATTAGTGCTAAAACACCAAATGGTGGTGTATGTGATGTTGCAACAGTAATGATTAATAAAGGAACTGTTGATGGCACAATTGATAAGGTAAATAAAACTAATACGGTTGAAATGTCAAGATATTCTAATCAAGCTGGTTTAAGGGATACTTGGCCGGAGGCTGGTATTTATCAACCTTGCTTTAGAGCAGAATACAATTATGTTTTAGATTTAGGCCAAATTGATTTTAGTAATTATAAAAGAGCAGATATATATTATTCAACTGATCAAAGCTTCATTTCTAATAAAGATGGCGTTCAATCAGTAATTGGTTTTAAAAATAGTAATTATTCATTTGGATATCACGGAATGCCTTTAGACTTAAAAGATAGTATAGCCTATACTAATATGATAAATGCAAGAGGTGGATGGACAACTGATTCTGTTGTGAGTGTTGATTTAACAAATATAAATTACAATGGTCCTACATATCTAAGTGGTTATAACCAAGAAAGTGCACTATATGTTGTAAAAAAAGTAGTCTTCTACTATAATGATGATTATGAATTCCATAATTTCAAAGAAGCAACATGTACAGCTCCTAAAACATGTACAGATTGTGGCGCAACTGAAGGAGAGGCTTTGGGACACTACTATTTACCAGCTACTTGTTTAAGTCCTTCTAAATGCTTTAGATGTGGCGATGAAGTAGGCGAGGTAGGTAGCCATGATTATATAGAAGCAACATGTACAACTCCTAAAACTTGTAGATACTGTAATGAAGTAGTAGGTACAGCTAATGGTCATAATTATGAAAGAAAAACCAAAAAAGCTACTTGTAAAGAAGCCGGTGCAATTTATGATGAATGTAGCGTATGTAAAGATGTTCAAATAATACAAACTGAAGATAAACTTCCACATGAACTTGTTCATCACGATGGTAAACCTGCCGAATGTATAAAGACAGGATATGAAGCATATGACACATGTAAAAATTGTGATTATACAACATATAAAGAACTACCTATATTGATGCATAATTATACAGAAACGGTTGTTTCACCAACATGTGAAAGTAAAGGTTATACACTTTATAGTTGTACAAGATGTCAAAATAGTTATCAAGCTAATGAAAAAGCAAAATTGCCACATAAAGAATCAGATTGGATAATTTCTGAACCAGCTACATGTGTAGATTCAGGAAAAGAAATAATTGAATGTGAAGTATGCCATACAATAACCAATGAAAGAGAAATTGAAGCATTAGGTCATGACATTATTAACCATGAAGCACTTCAAGCAACTTGTGAAAATATTGGCCATTATGCATATCAAACATGTTCTAGATGTGATTACACAACTTATGAAGAAATTCCTGCACTTGGTCACGATTATCATATTGTTATAATTAATCCAACTAAACAACAAGATGGTTATACAATTCATAGATGTAATAGATGTTCAGAAAGTTATACTGATAACTATACAACAGTAAAGAGTAATTGTAAAAAATCTAGCATAGCGACAATTATTGCAATGGTAACTACGCTATGTTCATGTTTGTATATATATCGAAGCAAAAAGAATTAATAAATAAAAAGTGCTATTTAAATAGCACTTTTTTAAACTTTGATATAATATATATGTTGATTATGAAAGGATGCGATAAAATGTTAAAAATTAACACCAAAAAGTTAGTCTTCCTAGCAATTATGATGGCACTCGGTATCGTCCTAAAATCATTCCTATCAATAGGTAATAATAGTTTTCGTATTAGTCTTTGGAATATTCCAATATTTTTTGCGGGAATAGTTGGAGGTCCCATTTATGGGGGAATTTGTGCACTTGGTGCCGATCTCATATATGGCTTTTGTTTTTCAAGTTATCCGTTTTCAGCTATAATGACCTTAACTTGTGTAGTTTGGGGGATAAGCGGTGGATTATTTTTCAAAAAAAATATAAAATTTATTCCACTTGGAATTACTGTGTTGATAACTTGCCTACTCGAAACAACTATTAATAGCATATATTTATACACATATTTTGAAAGTGTTGAAAGAGTATTAGCAGGTCTACCATTAAGATTATTAGTACAGCTAGTAAGGTGGCCACTTTCAACAACAATAATATACACTTTGTATAATAAGGTATTGATTAACGCAAATTTTGAAAATCAAAAAGAAAAGTCTAAAAACTAGAAAAAACTAAAATAAAGTAATATAATAAATGTTAAGAAGAGGTATAAAAAAAATGAGTCAAAAAAAATTAGTAATGTTAGTTATTATGGATGGCTTTGGAATTAGAAAAGAAACTGATGGTAATGCAATAGCAGCAGCTAAAAAGCCTAATCTAGACAAACTATTCGCAAAGTATCCTCATACATTAATTGGCGCATCTGGTGAAGCTGTAGGTTTACCTGATGGACAAATGGGAAATAGTGAAGTAGGTCACTTAAATATTGGGGCAGGTAGAATTGTTTTCCAATCATTAACAAGAGTAAATATTGCTTGTCGTGAACATAAACTTGATACTATGCCTGCAATTGATAACGCAATTAAACATGCAATAAATAATAATTCTACTTTACATATTATGGGATTAATGTCAGATGGCGGTGTACATTCACATATAAATCACATAATATACTTAATGAATAAAGCAATCGAACGCGGAGTAAAGAAAGTAGTTGTTCATTCATTCTTAGATGGTAGAGATGTTCCGCCAACTTCCGCAAAACAATATCTTACACAATTGAGTGAAGCACGCGAAAAGGGTGTTGAACTAGGTGTAGTATGTGGTAGATATTACGCAATGGATAGAGACCGTAACTATGATCGTACCCAACTTGCATATAATGCATTAGTATTTGGTGATGCGCCAGTTAAAGGTTTATTAGAAGGAATTGATGAAAGTTATAAAGAAGGTATAACTGATGAATTTGTTAAACCTTACATTGTTACTAAAGGTTGCACAATTGAAGAAAATGATTCAGTAATATTTGCTAACTTTAGACCTGATAGAGCAATTCAAATTAGTGTTGCATTAACAAATCCAAAAGAAGCAACTGGTGAAAAGGGAAGTTTACAAAGATATGTAGAATTCAAGAACTTATGCTTTGTACAAATGATGTTATACTCTGAAAAAGTAAAAGGTGAAGTAGCATTTGGATTACAAGAATTAGATAATATGTATGGTGATGTTATTTCTAATCTAGGATTAAAACAATTAAGAATAGCAGAAACTGAAAAATATGCTCATGTTACATATTTCTTTGATGGTGGTGTAGATAAAGAGTTAAAAGGTGCAGATCGTATTTTAGTACCTTCTCCTAAAGTTGCTACTTATGATTTAAAACCAGAAATGAGTGCTTATGAAGTAACTGATAAAGTAGTTGACGCAATATTATCAGAAAAATATGATACTATCATTCTAAACTATGCTAACTGTGATATGGTAGGTCATACAGCTGTATTTGATGCTGCAGTAAAAGCAGTAGAAACTGTTGATACTTGTGTTGGTAGAGTATATGACGCAATTATGAAAGTTGGTGGCACAATGGTATTAACTGCTGACCATGGTAATGCTGATATGATTTGGGATGAACATCATAACCCATTCTCTGCTCATACAACAAATCCAGTACCATTCTTAATTACTAATGAAAATGTAGAATTAAGAAAAACAGGTAATTTAGGTGACATTGCTCCAACAATGTTAGATTTACTAGGCATAACTAAACCAGTAGAAATGACTGGAACTAGTATGATAGCAAAAAGAAAATAATATTATGCAATATAAAAAATCTGTAAATTGAGAAGTATCTCATTTACAGATTTTTTTGTTTTATCAAACAAAAATGCAACTTGAATATATTAATACATAATATATTATTGATGGTACCAAAATTACAAAATGTCTTTACAAAAAGCATAATGTACGTTAAAATATAATTGTCAATCGTCAAAAATGTCAAGACTCATAAAAGTATCGACATATTCGACATTGATTATCATTATAATTTCTACAAAAAATATTAAATGAAAGGGGGAACGAGATGAAAAAAAGGATTTTCTTAATATTAATTCTTATAATGGTAATGACTTTAATTTCTTGTAAGAAAGAAACTACAAAAGGATGTGAACACGCATTCCAAGAAGCAACGTGTACACAAGCAAAAACATGTAGTAAGTGTGGTGCAACAGAGGGAGAAGCATTGGGACACACATTCCAAAAAGCGACATGTCAAGCACCAAAAACATGTTCAAGATGCGGAGCAACAGAAGGCGCAGCATTACAACATAATTATGTTCTTAATGCACAAGGTAATTATTTTTGTACAATTTGCAAAAAACATATTGTTGATATACTTGGTAAAAACTACTTCTTAAATAAATTTTCAGAAATGGATGGATGCCAATATGAAAGAGTAAACTTTTGCAGTTTTGGTGACCAAAGTATACCAGTTTTAGATAATTTTGCAAGATATAAATTATTAAAAGAACAAGCTGTATTTGATGAAGAAAAACAAACATACCTTGTTCCAATAATTATTGAAAAAGTCTATGCATTAGACAAAGACAAAGGCGATATTGAATATGTAGTACAATCTGCAAAACCTGGAGATAGTGGTTCTAAAAAAGTAACTTTAGATGAATTAAATAGTGAATATAATATATATGTAACTATTTCAAAAGCAAATTATGAAAAGTTAGCTAATATAGATACTATTATTTCAATAGTATCAGTAAAAACAGAAGAATCTGAAAGAGTTGGTAATGATATTACTGAAGCATTCCATACAAAAACTAGTTATTTGTTTGAAGAAGATATTGATATCGAAGAACCTACAATTAAACTAGCAATAGGGTTAGATAATTACTCATATATAAAAGATGGTAAATTCTACATTAATAATAATGAACATTTAGAATTAACAGCACAATACTACTATCAAGCATTAAAAGATGGAATGAGTAGTGAAGAATTTGACGAATGGGCATTCGTAGCAAATTATCGTCGTATTATGCGACTTTTAGATCCAACAAGTTTGGATTTATCAAAATAACCATTTTTGTTTAAAGATAATTGGATTCTACTTAAAAGAGAGTTACTAAAAATAACTCTCTTTTAACTTTTTTTACTAGATAGTAAAAAAACAAAAAGGAGGTTGTAAAAATAATAATACTAATCTATAATTAAATTGCAAAAAGGAGAATGACTATGACAAAGAAAACTTATCGATTAAATAAAAAGGCTCATAAAAAACAATACAGACTTTCAAAAAAAGAATTAAAGAATAATTACAAAAACATTAGAAAAAATTTACGAAATCAGTATATAAGTGAAATTGATTTAGAAAGCAAAGAAAAACAAATAGTTAATCCACCATATAGGACAGTATTAGAAGAAATAGGTAATTCAGTAACACATGGAATTGGTTCTATTCTATCAATAGTCTTTTATGTTTTAATGTTGATTCACTCAAATACGGTAAATGAATATATTGCTTCAACGATTTATTTTTTAGGATTATTTTTTGAATTTACAATGAGTACTCTTTATCATGCATTTCCGTATGGCAGCAAGGTTAAAAGAATATTTAGAAGGTTTGATTATTCATCAATATATTTACTAATAGGTGCTAGTTTTGCGCCAATATTGTTGTGCTATATAGGTGGAATATATGGAACTATTTTTGTTATTATTCAATGGATTATAATAATAACAGGTGTTACTCTTGTTGCGGTATTCGGACCAACAAGATTAAAATTTATTCATTTCCCTTTATATTTTATTCTAGGATGGAGTGCATTAATATTTGTTCCTAAAATGTTTGTTAATGATTTCAATTTATTTTTATACATCTTAGGAGGAGGTATAATTTATACACTAGGTATAATTCCATTTTTCATAGATAAAAAAGTATCACATTTTATTTGGCATTTCTTTGTATTAGCGGGTGCAATTGTTCAATGGCTTGGTATATATATCTATTTATACTTAAAGTAATTAAATAAAAAAACTTAATATTTGAAAAAAACTTATATTTCGGTTATAATAATATAGCTTATAAATGTCAAATAAAGGAGAAAGAAACATGAACATGAACTATACAAAAGAAGTCGAAGAAATGTGTAGTGTTAAAGTTGGTGCAAGTCATGGTTGTGCTCCAATTCCTCAAGAAGGCAAATGGACATATTCACGTGAAATAAAAGACATCAATGGGTTTACACATGGTATTGGATGGTGTGCACCTCAACAAGGCGCATGTAAATTAACATTAAATGTTAAAAATGGTATTATTGAAGAAGCATTAATTGAAACTGTTGGTTGCTCTGGTATGACTCACTCAGCAGCAATGGCAAGCGAAGCTATCGTTGGTAAAACTGTATTAGAAGCAGTTAATACTGACTTAGTATGTGATGCTATCAATACTGCAATGCGTGAATTATTCTTACAAATAATTTATGGTCGTACACAATCTGCATTCTCTGAAGGTGGATTAAACATCGGTGCTGGTCTTGAAGACTTAGGTAAAGGCTTAAGAAGCCAAGTTGGTACTGCGTATAGTACAAAAGCAAAAGGACCAAGATATCTAGAACTTGCTGAAGGATACATTACTCGTTTAGCATTAGATGATCAAAATCAAATTATCGGATATGAATATTTAAATTTAGGTAAATTTACTGATTTCTTAAAGAAAGGCTTAAATGCTGATGAAGCAGTTAAAAAAGCTATGGGAACATATGGTAGATTTGCTGAAGGATCTAAATATATTGATCCACGTCAAGAATAGGAGGCAGTAATAATGGCATTATTTGAGAACTACGAAAGAAGAATAGATCAAATTAATAAAGCATTAAATGAAAATGGTATTGCTTCAATTGAAGAAGCTAAAGCTATTTGTGATGCTGCAGGTATTGATGTATATAATACAGTAAAAGGTATTCAACCTATTTGTTTTGAAAATGCATGCTGGGCTTACATAGTTGGTGCTGCAATTGCTTTAAAGAACAACGCAAAGAGCGCTAGTGATGCAGCTAAGTATATTGGTGTAGGACTTCAATCATTCTGTATTCCAGGGTCAGTTGCAGATGACCGTAAAGTTGGATTAGGACATGGTAACCTTGGCGCAATGTTACTTTCAGAAGAAACTAAATGTTTTGCATTCTTAGCTGGTCATGAATCATTTGCTGCAGCTGAAGGTGCAATTGGTATCGCTAAAACAGCTAATAAAGTAAGAAAAGAACCACTTCGTGTAATTTTAAATGGTCTTGGAAAAGATGCAGCTAAAATTATTTCTCGTATCAACGGCTTCACTTATGTTGAAACTGAATTCGATTATAAAACTGGTAAATTACATGAATTAAGCCGTACAAAATATTCAAACGGTGAACGTGCATTAGTTAACTGCTATGGTGCTGATGATGTACGTGAAGGTGTTGCAATTATGCATTATGAAGGTGTTGACGTATCAATTACTGGTAACTCAACTAACCCAACTCGTTTCCAACATCCAGTTGCTGGAACATATAAGAAAGAATGTATCGAAATGGGTAAAAAATACTTCTCAGTAGCATCAGGTGGTGGAACTGGTAGAACACTTCATCCAGATAACATGGCTGCAGGTCCTGCTTCATATGGTTTCACTGATACAATGGGAAGAATGCATTCAGATGCACAATTTGCTGGTAGTTCATCTGTACCTGCTCACGTTGAAATGATGGGCTTAATCGGTATGGGTAACAACCCAATGGTTGGTGCCACAGTAGCAGTAGCAGTTGCTGTATCACAAGCTTTAAATAAATAGTTATAAAAGGTCTATGAGTATATCATAGACCTTTTTAAACGCAAGCAATTACATTGAATTAAAAAATTAGGTGTGGTATAATAACTATGAAAAATTTGGTTTTTTTCAAGTATTAAAAAAATACTAAAGATATATGCATGATGTATATATGAAATACGCGAATATTCACACAAAACGTAAATACGCAAAAAGTTATACATCTGTAACTTTTTGCTTTTTTTCAACTAAGGAAACCAAACAAAAAATAAATAGAAAAGGAGTAATAAAATGGGTGTAAAAATTGTTGATACTTGTTTAAGAGACGGACATCAATCATTACTTGCAACTCGTCTAACAACTGAAGATATTCTTCCAGTAGCTACTTTATTAGACAAAGCTGGATACTATGCTTTAGAAGTTTGGGGTGGTGCAACATTTGATGCATGCCTAAGATTCTTAAATGAAGATCCATGGGAAAGATTACGTGCTATTCGTAAAGCTTGTCCAAATACTAAATTACAAATGTTATTTAGAGGTCAAAACATTTTAGGATATCGCCATTATTCTGATGAATTAGTAGAAAAATTTGTTGAAAAATCATTAGAAAACGGAATAGATATTATAAGAGTATTTGATGCATTGAATGATTTACGTAATTTAAAGAGTGCTGTAGATGCTACAAATAAGTATAAAAAACAATTTGGTGGTCATTGCCAAATCGCATTATCTTATACAACTAGTCCAGTACACACAATTGACTATTATGTTAATTTAGCAAAAGAAGTAGAAAAGATGGGTGCTGATTCAATTTGTATTAAAGATATGGCTGGTGTTTTACTTCCAAATGCCGCATACGAACTTGTAACAAGAATTAAAGAAAGTGTTAAACTTCCACTTGAATTACATACTCACTGTACAGGTGGTGTTGCTGAAATGACAGTAATGCGTGCAATTGAAGCAGGTGTAGATATCGTAGATACTGCTTTATCTCCTCTTTCTGGTGGTACTAGCCAACCTTGTACTGAAGCTTTAGAATATGTATTACAAGGAACAAAATACGATCCTGAATTAAACTTAGATTATTTAAAACAAGCATGTGATAAACTAACTGTTGTAAAAGACAGATTTCTTGCTAATGGTGGGTTAAATCCAAAAGCATTGACTACTAATCCAAATATCTTGAAATATCAAGTACCTGGTGGTATGTTATCTAACTTAATGAGTCAATTAAAAGGTCAAGGTGCTATGGATAAATACGAAGAAGTATTAAACGAAATACCTCGCGTTCGTAAAGACCTTGGTTATCCTCCACTAGTAACTCCACTTTCACAAATGGTTGGTACACAAGCAGTTATGAATGTAATTAGCGGTGAACGTTATAAGATGTGCCCTGCCGAAATAAAAGATTATCTAAAGGGAAAATATGGTGCAGCACCTGCTCCAGTAAACGAAGAAATTCGTAAAAAGATTATTGGTGATGCTCCAGTAATTACATATCGTCCTGCTGATGATATCGCTCCAGAATTTGAAGCAATGAAAGAAAAATACAAAGATATAGTAAAATCTGATGAAGATGTATTATCTTGCGCATTATTTGAAAATGTTGCAGTAAAATTCTTAGAAGCTCGTAATAATCCTAAAAAGGATGAAGACGAAGTAGTAGAATTTGATGTAGTAATTGGGTAGGTAAAATATGAAAAAATTTATTAGAATTTTAACAGTTTTAATGTTAGCTGTTGTAGCATTAACATTTACTGGTTGTAAACAAAAGAAACAATATGAAACAAAAGAAGTATATTTAATTGCTAATACTCCAATTGTTGCTACTGAAAAAGAAGGATGCACTTTTGTAGGATATTATCAACTTGAAGAAAGTTCTAAACGTGCAATTCTTTACCGTGAAGGATCAATTGCTCCTGCTGGTAAATACGAATTAATTTATGTTGAAAATAGCAAAAAAGATATAACTGGTAAATATTCATTCCCCGCAATGGTTGAAGATGGATTAACATTTGCCGGATGGTATTCAACTGAAGAATTAAAACAAGGTACAAGAGTTACAACAAATGCTTCAACTGAAGCCAAAGTACTTTATGCACGTTTTATCACATTTGGTGATGCTGCATTAGTAACACTTGTTTGTATTATTATAGTATTTTCAATGCTTGCATTACTTTGTGGAATTGTAACATTATTAAAGTTTGTTGCTCCAAAAGAAAAACCAGTTCAACAACAAGCTTCTGCTACAAAAGCTGAAAAAACATTAACAATGGAAGATATTAAAGATGATGATATGATGGCTGCAGCCTTAGTTGCTACAATTGACTATCATGAAGAAACAGGCGAAAATGTTCGTGTTGTTTCAATAAAAGAAATTAAATAGGAGAGTGTAATTATGAAAGTATATAAAGTTAAAGTAAATGGTAAAGTTTACGAAGTAGAATTAGAAAGTGTTTCTGAATCAAGTGCTAAAATTGAAGCACCTGCTAAAACTGAACAACCAAAAGCTGCTGCACCAGTTGTAAGTGGTGAAGGTTGCAAGTTAAATGCTCCAATGGCTGGAACTATTCTTGAAGTTAAAGTAAAAGTTGGACAACAAGTTAATGCTGGTGATGTATTATTCATCTTAGAAGCTATGAAACTTGAAAATGAAGTAGTTGCTCCAAATGGTGGTGTTGTTAAATCAATCACTGTATCTAAAGGTGACGCTGTAGAAAACGGTAAATTATTAGCAATAATCGGGTAATAAATATGATTGGCGAATTATTTGAAAATTTCTATAAACAAATGGGATTTTTAAATGATGGTTCATTCGATTTAACAAGCTTTTTACTACGTGTAATAATGATTATCGTCGCTTGTGTATTAATTTACCTTGCAATTGCAAAAGGCTTTGAACCTTATCTATTAATCCCTATTGGAATTGGTATGCTATTAGTAAACTTAGCTCCATCTCTATATAATGATGGATCAAATGGTGAAGCTTTAGGTCTATTGTATTCTTTCCACAAAGGTATTGAATGGGAAATCTTCCCTCCACTTATCTTCCTTGGAATAGGTGCAACAACTGACTTTGGACCACTAATTTCTAGACCTAGTAGTTTACTTTTAGGTGCTGCTGCTCAACTTGGTATTTTCATTACATTCCTTGGAGCTATTCTTCTTGGATTTAATGCATTAGAAGCTTCATCAATTGGTATTATTGGTGGTGCTGATGGACCTACAGCTATCTTCTTATCTAATAAATTATTGAATGGTGCTGATGGTGGTGCAATGTTATGTGCATCAATTGCGGTTGTTGCATATTCATACATGGCACTTGTTCCAGTTATTCAACCTCCAATTATTAAAGCACTTACAACAAAAGAAGAACGTCAAATCAAGATGGTTGAAACAAGAAAAGTTTCTAAACGTGAAAAGATTTTATTCCCTATCGTAGTAATGGTAGTTGTAATTATTCTAATCCCTTCTTGTGCTGCTTTAATCGGTATGCTTATGTTAGGTAACTTAATTAAAGAATCTGGTTGTGTTCCTAACTTAGTTGATGCTGCTGCAAAAACATTGTTATATGCAATCACTATTTTCTTAGGACTTGCTGTTGGTGCAACCGCAATGTTATCTGAACTTAACCAAGCAATTAACTTTGCTAAGATATTACTACTTGGTATGATAGCATTTAGTTTTGCTACTGCTGGTGGTGTATTAGTTGGTAAATTGATGTCTAAATTATCTGGTGGTAAGATCAACCCTATGATTGGTGCTGCCGGTGTATCTGCTGTACCAATGGCCGCTCGTGTAGTCCACAAGATTGGTCTTGAAGAAGATAAGTCAAATTACTTATTGATGCATGCAATGGGACCAAACGTTGCCGGTGTTATCGGTAGTGCTGTTGCTGCAGGATTATTATTAAGTATTTTTGGATAAAAAACAAAGCAGGTACTAATGTACCTGCTTTTTATCTAACAATAGAGGTGAAACATGAAAGTAAAAAAAATAACATTAATTGGCCTTTTAGCCGCATGCTTATGCATCCTTGCACCAGTATCATTTCCAATCGGTGTAATACCTATTTCGCTTGCAACTTTTGCAATATATATAATTGCTTCTTTATTGGTATGGCATAACACAATATTAGTTATTCTTGTATATATAGTTATAGGAGCTGTTGGCCTTCCAGTATTTTCTGGTTTTAGGGGCGGATTCAGCATACTATTAGGGTATACTGGTGGATATATTTTCGGTTATATTTTAATGGGTCTAGCGATCTCACTTTTATTAAAAAATAATAAGAATAAACTTTGGATGTATCCTATTGCTATGCTTGTTGGAACAATATTCTGTTATTTATTTGGTAGCATTTGGTATATGGTAGAAAGTAATAATAACTTAGCTTCTACTTTAGTTGTTGCTGTAGTACCATTTATATTACCAGATTTAATAAAAATAGTTGTGGCAAGTTATGTAACATATATTCTTAATACAAAAACATCTATATCTTCAACACTTTCTTAAAAATGTTGAAGATATATGGAAAATTACTCAAGCGGTTGAAGAGGATGGTTTCGAAAACCATTAGGGTGTAACAGCTGCGGGGGTTCGAATCCCCCATTTTCCGCCATATTGAAACAACAGAATTGATACCAAAAATATCAGTTCTTTTTTCATTTTTAAGGGCTATTTTGCTTGTTTTAGGCATATTTTTGCTTTAATTCAGGTGGAAGTAGCCCTTTTTTATTTGCTCATTTTATCGACTCCTATTTGTGAGAAGCACGAAAAGCACGATTTGACTAACAAAAAGCACGAAAAGCACGAATGTACCATTATCCTTATTTAATGTCCACTGGCAATATATAAAAATGAAAAGATTGTTATTACTTTGCCTTGTTTTTGGGTGTCTTGTCTCATGTGGCAACAAATCAGAAAGTAGTGTAGCTATAGGTGCTTCATCGTCAACTGTAACAGAATTATCTAAAAGTTCAGAAAATCCAACGGAAGAACTTAATAAGATGTGTAATTATCTTGAAAGTAAAAATGTAGTTAGTGGTGAAAGATTATTTATGGCATATTCAATTATAAATGCTATTGCAGGAACTTCTTATTTTAATAGGGATGTACAAATTTATCTTTATGAAAATGAAGCACCAAAAAGTGTTACTTACGAGATATCTGGAACAGAAATTACAGTTGAGTTCGACGCAACAAATGGACGATATGTATTAACCATTGATGGTAATAAAGAAAATTATACAAATTTGATTGCTGAGTTTAAGAATTACAAAGAAGCATAGAAAAACGGACCTCAATGGACCTCAATGGAACGTTGTGTTTTTGTCAAGGAGTGGTATAATTATAATAGGCGAAAGCTATAGAAAATCAGGTCAACAGAGTAATATCTGCTGGCCTTTTTTCATACTCAAAAAGGAGGAAGCAATTATGCCAAAAAAACCAAAGAAACCATGTGCATATCATGGCTGTCCTAACCTAACCTTTGATGTTTATTGTGAAGGACATGCTGCCTTAAGAAGAAAGCAATACGATAAGTACAACAGATCTCCAAATCACGATAAGAAGTACGGTAACAACTGGAGATGTATTAGAGGGCTTTATGTAAAGAAGCATCCGCTTTGTGAACGCTGCTTAGAAGAAGGAAGAATAACACCTGTTGAAGAGGTTCATCACATTATACCTCTTTCTCGTGGAGGAACTAATCAGTTCATTAATCTTATGTCATTGTGTCAGAGTTGTCATACGAAGATTCATTACGAACTTGGTGATAGGAAATAGGGGTGGGGGATATCAAATCTCTACAACTAAAAATAAGAAGACCGAGCCTGGGGTTTTGCGTGATTTTTTTCATTTCAAACGGTGGGGCAAAAGGGTATCGTACAAGAACGGCAACGTGTCATTCGCATATACTCATTTTCTAGGATATAAGAAGGAAGATGACAAGATTGTAATCGACAAGGCCCAAGCAGTAGTCGTAAGGCAAATCTACCAATGGTTCCTAAGGGATGGATTAACTTACAACGCAATTGCAGCTAGATTAATAGATGCTGGTGTAAAGACTCCTGGTGGCAAGGATAAGTGGATGGCAAACAACATCTTGTCAATCTTAACCAATGAAAAATACAAGGGCGATGCAATCCTTTAGAAGACCTACATTGAGAATGTCCTTACCCACAAGGTAGTCAAGAATGAAGGTCAGCTACAAAAGTACCATGTTGAAGGCTCCCATCCTGCAATCATAGATGCTGACATGTGGAGCGAGGTTCAGCTTGAAATCCAAAGAAGAAGGGAAATGGGTAGCAGTTACTCATCAACCGACCTATTCAGTGGCAAGTTCGTGTGCGAATGCTGCGGTTCATTCTTCGGAGCCAAGGTATGGCACTCAAACAGTCCTCATAGAAGAACCATATACCAATGCAATAAGAAATTCCAAAACAAGTACGAAACGCCATATCTAACAAAGGAGTTCATTGAAGAGAGATTCATCATTGCTTACAACAAGACGATGCTTGATAGGGATGCACTTATCGAAGACACCAAGGAAGGAATAGCACTTATGCGACTTCAAGGGGATAGTTGAAAGACTCGTAAAACTGCAAAACGAGATGGAAGTGGTGTCTGAACTATCCAACAAGATGGTTCAAGAGAACATGCGTAAGGCTCAATCCCAAGAAGAGTACAAGAAGTATGAAGAACTCCTAAAGCGTTATGAAAAGGCTAGTGTTGAATACGGCAAGCTTAAGGATGAGAAGGTACATAAGATTTCATTATCCCAAAAGCTAAACTCCTTCATAGAGGAATTGAATAGGATGCCTATTGCTATAGACCATTTCGATGACACCACATTCAGATTCATGGTAGAGAAAGTGATGGTATCCAAAGACAAGAAACTAACATTCACATTTAGAAATGGAAAAGAGATACAAGTATAAGATTAGATGACAAATCAACCTTCATTAGAAATGGTGGAGTTTTTTTTCTTTCGACCTAGGGCGAGTCAGTAGACAAATTCAGCACAAAATGGTATAATTCTCATAGATATAAACCCACAACTTACAAAATTCAAGGTCTAGCCTGGTGGCTTTTATGTCACCTAAAGCCTTACAATGAATGAAGAAGAAGTAAAAAAATTATAACTTATTGAGTGATTTTAAATAAACTCAACAAAAAATTGAGTGATTCAAAAAATCGTTAATTGTCATATCGATAATTCAATTGTAAAATGAAATTGTTTCAAGGAGGTGTTGATTCATTGGCGTTGGTCCAAAAATAAAAGAATATAGAAATAAAGCAGGTTTGACACAAAAAGATTTAGCCGATAAATTGCATGTTACATACCAAGCGGTATCTAGATGGGAAAACGATGATGTAGAACCATCAATTGATACTTTGAAAGAAATGTGTGGAATTCTTAATTGTTCCATTGAAGAGTTATTTGATATGGAAAGAAAAGAGGAAGATAAACCTATTGAGAAAAGATTACAGTTGTAGAAAAAATAGTGGTTCAAGAACCTAAACCAATATTAGGTGTATGCGAGCAATGTAACCATCCCATCTATGAGGCATCGAATTTAAATCGTGTAAATGAATCATTTGTAGTTAGAACAGGTAGAACAAGTCATACAGAAACAAGACAAAGAGTCTTATGCAATGATTGTAATGAAATAAGACTTCTAGAAGAAAAAAGGAAAGCAGAACAAAGAGAAAGAGAAATCAATGCGACTTTTAAAAAGAGAAGGATTCATTCATTTATTTGGCCTTCTTTAATAGCGTTACTATTTATTGCAGTAGGTATAAGTTCATTTGTAAATGGCGAAGTTTCTACAGGATTTGGTTATCTAGGAATTGGCTTGTTTGCTTATTGTTTTTTAGGAACTATGATTCTAAATAATACATTCATAACTGATATGTGGTTGGAGATTACATCTTGGGGATTTGTCAAACTTCCAGGTATCATTTTCGAATTCAGTTTTGATGGTTTGGTATTCTTAATAGCGATGAAGATTTTATTCTTCCTATTAGGTTTATTATTAGCATTATTAGCGGCTGCATTTGCTACAGCTTTAGCAATGGCATTGAGTATATTCGTATACCCATTTGCTTTAATTAAAAATATAAAATGTGAAGAGTAAGAGGAGAGAAAATATATGATTGAAACAAAACAAGTACATTTATCAGGTTGGCAAAATGGCGATAAGTATATGAGAAAACTATACGATGAGTGCCAAAATTATATTCAAGATATGACTGCATTTGGATGGCAACCAACACAAGAATCAACTGAAAGACATGGACGTACAACAAGTCATTACCAAATAATGGCTCGTGAAACATCAATGGAGCACTATAATGAACTAAGAAAATTAGAAATTGAATATGAATCTGCAAAGAGTCAAATCAAATCATATAATTCAATGGAATTCACGACGGTTTTATTATTACTTTTAATTTTTATTATTACTGGTGTTATTTACATTGCCTATAAAACAAATCAAAAGAATTCTATCAATGAAAATAACCAAAATTGCAGAAGTAGAAAGCAAAAAGCTGTCACGGACGCTAGAAAGATTAAGTAGTGGAGGTGGAATGTAGATGAAAAAGAAAAAGATAATTGCTTTATTAATGGGGTTGGCAATCGTTGGCACACTAACTGCATGTGGCGGTGGTGGTAGTACTCCATCAACTAATCCAGGTACAACAAATCCACCAGTTACACAACCATCTGACAATCCTTCTACAGGATCAGGCTCCACAAATGACGAGACTATTGAATTGGCATCATATAAATCAGCTGCTATATCAAAATTAGATGAGATTGTAAATCCGGTCATCGAAAAAATCCCAGATGAGGATTTAAAAACCGCTATTAAGAATTATTACGATACTGAAAAACAATACGTTAATGGAATCAACGACTTAGAAACAGCAAAGTTAGCAGCAAATAAGGTTGTCGATGATACAAAAACATTTGTTAAGGATACATTAAAACCTCTAGCAATTCAAAAATTAAATGGCGTGATCAATCCTTTGATTGAGAAGATAACATATGAAGAATTAAAGAATTCTGTTCAGTCATTCTACGATACGGAAATGGCAAAAATTGATGCGACAGAAACCTTAGCTGAGGTATCAGATACTTTCAAAGAAATATTAGACGATACAAAAACTTTTATAAGTACTGAAACTGAAAAAGTAATCATTGCATTAAAGAACAAGGCATTAGAAGAACTAGATCCATATGTTGCAGCATTAATTGCTAAGATTCCTTATGACACTTTAAAGATTGATACTCAAGCATTATATAATGAAGAAAAGAAGAAACTAGAGGCAGTGGATACTATCGAAGGATTCGAGCCTTGTGTTAAGGAAATTAGAGATGATTTAGAAGAATATGCATTAATTGAAACAAAGAAGATTGCAGTTACAAAATTACAAGAAGTAGTTGATGCAGGGATTGCTAAGATCCCAAATCCTGAATTTAAGGAAGATTTAACTGAATTCTCAAAGACAGAGATTGCAAAGTTAAATGCAGTTACAGCAATTGAAGATGTTCCTACTACTCTTACAACAGTAATCACTGAAACTGAAGCTCATATTCAGGGCCTATTAGTTAATACAGTTAAAGAATATGTCGCAAGATTAACAGCAGTAGAAACAGCAACAGCGTATGATTATTTACCAACTGCGATGAATCCTTCATATTCAAGTAATGTTGTCAATGCATCAAGCATAAATTATGATTTCACTTCATTTACGAATGTTTCAACTATTAACCAAGCAGGTTATGGTGAACAATGGCAAATGGTAGTTGAAAACATCAATCAAAGCGTTGCAATGGCTAAGGTATTCAATGTTGCACAAACTGCATTAAGTTCTGCAGGTAATGCCGTAGATATCTATATTACAAATTCATATGCTGAAGAAATGTCACATACATTTAGTGAAAGTGGATATTCAGGTAAGTTTGAATTTAAGGATGCAAAACTTGTCTTTAATATCACATTAACTGATTCAGTAACTGTTCCAGGATTTGGTTCAGTTAAACCTGTTATTAAGATGGAATATGATTTAACAAAAGAGGCAAAAGGAATGTTCATAAGCCTTGGCGATTCGTATAAAGTTAAACATGTCATTACAGAAAATGGCTACGAAATGGCTACAACTTATGGATTAACAATTGCTGGTAAGGCTGCGTCTAGATCATCGTATCTATCAATTGTTAAGAGCAATGGCAAAACGACAGGTCATATCTATGAATATACAACATATGAAGGTTCCGACAAAATCAAGGCATGTGCTGATTTCTATGTTGAAAACGGCTATGTATCAGTTGTTGGTAACAAGTCTTCAGGTATGACAGGATTTGATGGCTATATCAATGAATTATATTCAGCAAATGAAGGTAGATTACTTGGCTATGAGGTAAGAGAAGAATTAACAATTGCTGGTGTCACTGGAACTTATAACACATTATGGTTCAATTTATGGGACATCCAAGGTATTAATTCCGTTAAAGTTACAGACAAAACTGATTCAAATAAATCGGGGAAAAGTACTGTAGATGTATACTTAAACGGCTCTTCAAAAATGCTATCACCAACATACAATACAAAGCCAATCATTGGTAAGACAAGCCGTAAGTATGATATCGAATATAGAACAAGATACTATTACACATACGATGCTGAAAACGATATGTATGTAGCAAATGCAGTTCAAGTTCCTATGATGTTCATACAAGAAGGTGATAATTACAATTCATTCTCAGCTGATATGCTAAGCGATAATGGAATCACTGCTTCAGTATCACTTTCTTCAAATCATTTAAATAAGATTTTAGATGACTATGATACATTGATTGACGTATTTATCACGAACAAGGATGCCATGTCATCTGAAGCTATCATTGCGTATTTAGAACAATACGAATAAAAACTAAGACCTTCATCAGAAATGGTGGAGGTTTTTTACTTGGGTCGGTTCACTTGTGTTTTTTTAATTTTGGTGATACAATATAATGAATTAGAAGACATAGAGTTTCTAGATGGGTGGCATGGGCGAAGAAGGAGATTTTTATGTACGAATTTGTAAGTAAAAATGAATACGCCCCTATTAGAATTGAAATAGAGGCAATAATTAAGAAAGTTCAGAAGATATTAAAAGAACAAGATTCTGATCAGACTTTTCAATTTAAATTAATCGGAAGCGGTGGAAGACACCTTATCACACGAATCAAAGGTGGTAACGCAGGTTATGATTTTGATTACAATCTAGTGATGAATGACAATTACAGTTGGAAACCAACCATTCGTCAATCTTTCTTTGATGCATTTCAACAAGCAATCAAAGGCACAAGGTTCACAACGGTAGAAAACTCAACATCGGTAATTACGGTTAAGCAGGTTGATAAGAAGAATAAAAAGGTTATTGTCGGTTGTGACTTTAGCGTTGTGTTCTATCCTAATGATGATGAATCAGGATATTACAAGTATGCTAGATTTAACAAGAACCAACAAAACTATACCTGGGAGATTAGAAACGTTTCTAGATTTAATGATGACAAGCTTAATTGGTTGAAAGAAAACTACGATGGCATTTGGAACGATATTAAGGATGAATACCTTAAGTTAAAAGATAACAATCCACAAAAAAAGCATTCATTCGTCCTATTTCATGAGGCGATTAATAATATCTATAATCAATGTCAACAAGAGTTATCCTATAATGATGAAGATGATGATTATTGGGATTAAAATAGGTATGCCAAAATTTCTAAAGGTATGCCAAGATTTTCAGTGGTATGCCAAATTGTATTAAAATTACTCTAATAACACATAAGAAAAGCAAAGGTTTGATACAAAAGTATTGAACCTCTTTTTCTTTGCATAAAGGGAGTTCTTTCCTTTCTGTAAGTAAGCATTAAAGCCTTGTAGGAGTGTTTAACCGCACTTTTGCAGGGCTCTTTTTCTTTACAACAAACAACTACGGAACAAAAGGTCTATCAACGGAACGATAGATATTGCAACGGAACGAAAGTTTTTTCGTTATACGGTAGGCGAATGTATTGAAAAAATGCGATTTTTGTGCTATAATAAACTCATCTATAAATAAGAATATGTAAAGGTAAATGAGATGGAAGCAATGTTTGGGAAAAGTGCCTGTATCGATTCGTGGATGCAACTGGTCAGAAAGGTCAGTTGGAATTT
>ENA-ORSS01001261-ORSS01001261.1-human-gut-metagenome-genome-assembly--contig:-NODE-1261-length-26525-cov-3.661239_pt1 | contig 26525 bp, 36 predicted proteins | sample MGYA00241899_ERZ509162 | MGnify/ENA primary metagenome ERZ509162 (study PRJEB26280, sample SAMEA2338641) | human gut metagenome | biome: human gut; feature: human-associated habitat; material: faeces... | reverse complement strand
GGGAAACAAGCCTGCCGGATATACCAAGACTGAAATAAACCGTATGCCGACAGCAGAATTGCAGAGTTTAGCGGCACAGAACGGCATTGAAAATGCGACGGAAATGAGCGGAGTTGACCTTAAAGCAATTTTGATTGAGAAGTTGGGATTATAAGTAGGAGAACAGCATGGAAGAATACACAACATTAGAGCAGGTAAAAATCCGGCTCAAACAATTTCATATTGAAACGGTTGAAAACGAGGATAACACTGAATCTGATGTTGTTGTGTTTGACAGCAAAGAAGATAATTTACTTCTTGAACAGCTCATAAAACAGGCAACGAAAGATGTAATTGCAAAACGGTGTTATCCGCAAAGTTATACGCAGGAACAGATTGACAATGACCTGAAAAGCTATGAAAGTGTAATTGTCAATCTTGTGGTATATGACCGGTCACAGGCAGGAGAAAACTACATGGCAAGCTACAGTGAAAACGGTGTAAGCCGTAGCTGGAAAGACCGTGATAGCCTGTTTGTAGGGGTATATCCGTTTGTAAAAGCATTATAGAAGATTGTGCGTTACGTTTTACCAGCACCGGGAAAACGTAGCAGGCGGCACACAGTAAGGGTGGTGGGCGGTGTGCCAAAAAAATGAAAGGCGGTATATTATGCCAGTTGCAATAATTATAAGTATCATATCGGTTGCTTTTTCCGTCTTTTTTGGATTTTTTAGTCTTTGGTTTGGTTTGAAAAACAACAAACACACAGACACAAAAGACATTGAAGAACGCGTAAAAGAGAATACACGTATCAATATGAAACTTGACGCCATTTCAAGCAATACAACTGAAATAAAAAATGAAGTGTCAGAAATGAGAAAAGAGATTAATTCTCACGATACACGAATTATCAAAGTTGAAGAAAGCGTGAAATCGGCACATTACAGACTAAACACTATTGAAGAACGTCTGAATGGCGAAAAGGAGATGTAATATGAATATTTTAGAAACATTGACGTCAAACATCATGATTATTTTAGCGGTAATCGGCGCAATCGCGTTTATTGTGTCGGTGATTACACAGGTTATCAAAGGAGTAGGTGTTTTTGCGAAGATTCCAACTGACGGATTGGTACTTGTGTTATCAATCGGCATTACAGTAGCGGCATTTGTAGCATATATGCAGTATTTACACATGACTATCCTGTGGTACATGGTTTTAGCCGCAATTATGGCAGGCTTTGTTGTTGCTTTTGTTGCTATGTATGGCTGGGAGAAGCTTTCAGAACTGTGGAAACGGTTCGGAAAGAACGTAGATTGATATGTTGGACATTAATAAACAAAAGATGATTTACGCGCTTAAAGACGGCAGAACACCGGTATACCAACTGAATAAAGACGGCTCAATAAAATACATCATTGTTGACGGTGAAGAAGTCCCTGTTGAAACAGGAGAGTATACCACAGGTTATAAAAAGCCTGTGGTTTTTTATTCTTCAATAAGCAATAAATTAAGTGAAGCACTGATAAAGGAATTTGGTGTAGATAATTCTACGAATTTTGTTCAAATTGTGGAAGACAAAGGCAAATTGCCGTTAGATGTTGGCTCGCTTGTTTGGAAAAAGTCAGAAGTGAGGTACAAAGATAAGGATAAAACAATCATTGATGAAACCAGTTGCGATTATATCGTTAAGGGTGTCGCTGATGAGGGATTAACGGCAGATTTATTTCTTTTACAGAAAAACGTGAGGTAAGCACATGGCTACAAGACCAATAGTTATAACATTGTCCCAAAAATCCGTAGAAAACGCAATAAAACGAGTACAGCAGTATCAATTAAGATTTCAACGTAAACTTAGAAAATTCGTGAAAGAACTTGCTAATGTAGGCATTGCCGTAGTTGATACCAATATGACAGAAGCGCAGTATACGTTTGACGGCAAAATAAGAAGCGGTTCTGACACGTCACACAATGCTTACGTAGAACTTAATTCCAATGGTAGTACGGCAGAAGCAAAACTGATTGTACAGGGGAAAGAACTGTTATTTATCGAGTTTGGCGCAGGCGTATATTATAACGGCTCCGCCGGCGCAAGTCCGCACCCCAAAGGAGAAGAATTTGGATTTTTAATCGGTTCGTATGGCAAAGGCAACGGACAAAAAAAGGTTTGGGGCTATTACGATGAAAATAACCAACTTGTGCTTACAAGAGGTGTAAAAGCTACTATGCCAGTATTGAAAGCAGAGCAAAAGATAATTGAGGACTACAAAAATGTTGTAAAGAAGGTGTTCGGATAATGATTGATAATCAGTGGGCTTTTGATTTAGAAACAAATGTATTTTCGATAATCAAGAAAAAGGCATTGGCAATTCTTGAAGATAATTACCCGGATATTAGCATTACAGCAGATGAAGAATCAAACGATACGCCGGTGTTTCCGACGGTGTTAATACAGTCTGTTGAACCGACTGAAACAAACAGTGATTTAGAAGCTGACAGAATTAATACTGTAGACTTTACAGCACAGGTAACAGTAACAACAAACCGAAGCAGAAGCGAGGCATTGCAAGTATCCAATGTTATAGCGGATTTGTACAAGAAACGATTGTTTAAGATAAAGCCCATGCCGTTTGTACGAAAAGAGGGAAATCTGTGGACAGCAACTTTCCGTGCAAAGCGCAAATTTGGGTGGAATGACATTTTATAGCAATTTACAAAGAGCCGAAAGGCTCTTATTTTTATGCAATTTTTTAGGAGGTAAACATGGCTACAGGTTTAAAAAGTAGAATTATTTACAGGAAAAAGACCAAAGAAAGCAACGAAAGCGATTACTGGGCTGGCACATACAACCTGTTGATTAGAGCAAAAAGTATTCCGTCACCGGTAGGTGAGCGTAACATGGTTGATACGTCTACGCTTGAAGATTTAGTCGAAACGCAAGAACCCGGAAGACGCGCGGCGGGTTCAATGGCTGTAAGCGGTGCATTTGAACGCGAATATCTTGACAATTTAGTTGAGATTGAAGACGAAAAGTTAGACATTGTTGTTCTTTATGGCACAGACGGCAAAGGTAAAGAGGGCATTTGTGGTTTTATCGGCTCTGAATCATTCGCGCCGGACGAAGCTACAGACGACCATTTAACAGGTACTTGCAACATTGCTATTTCAACAGTGCCGCGTTGGATTCATAAAGACTATGACGTTGCGGTAACAGAAGATGAGAACGGTTATCCGACATCAATTACATTATCAAAAAAATCGTAAGTCAGTCCGAAAAAACAAATAAGGCTGTTGCGACTGACGAGGATACAAAAACAGCCGTAGTAATTTGATGGCTAGTAAATAATATGGCAGGGCGGCAGAAATGCCGTCCCTGTCCTATATAAAGCGAAAAGGACAGGTAATGAATATGAAAACAATTACAGTAAACAGTAACGAATATAAATTAGAGTTCTCTTTTGAAGCGGCAGAGTATAAAGACATCGTGCAGAAAATGTTTAAGGTCCTCAGCGGTGCTTACGTTGTCGAAGAATCAAAGGATATGCAGAATCCTACTACTAAGGATATTATCAATGGCACGGCAAATATGATTGGCGATACAGCAGATATTTGCGTTACTGCTTTTTATGCCGGCTTATTAGAAAATAATCCACTTTCACATGAAGAAGCAAAAACGGTTATGAGGGACTATATGAAAGAAAATAAGCTTTCGTACAAAAAACTGTATGACGAATTGAGAAATTGCATGGAAACAGATGGTTTTTTCGACCTGTCGGGGCTGAACGACATGATTCAGCAGATGTACGGGACAGCACCGGAAGCGACAGCACAGACAGCATAAAAAAATCTGAAATTAACTGGCATAAAATAATTTGGGAAGACTATTTTCCGACAGCCTTTTCAATTGGGATACACATAGATGAGTTTAAGCACATGACACCGGCACAGTTAGGATACTGTATAAAAGGACATGAGTTGAAAAGAAAAGAACAGGATAGCGATATGTGGCACTTTGCCGGCACATATGGAATATCTGCCCTTATTTATGCGATAGACCGTTGCTTAAACGGTAAAAAGGCAAGGTCGGAGTACATCAAAAAACCAGTTTCAATTTTACTTGAAGAAGAAAGTAAGCCAAAATCAAAAGAAAGTAATGAAGATGTTGCAATGTTTGAAATGCAACAAAGAATCAAAATACTGGAAAAAGAGGGAGGCATATTAAGTCCGTCATAGGTGGTAGCACGCGAATTGCTACCACCTTTATTTTTGCGCTAAAGGTGGTGAGGACGTGGCAGATAATGAACTGGACAGCTTAAAGCTTACAATAAAAGCAAATGCAACAGACGCAAACAATGCACTGGATAAATTGGTTGAAAATTTAAAAAATTTATCAAGTTCTTTGGGCGTTATTAATAACGTTAATTTTTCAAATTTTTCAAATGGCGTAAAAAATATTACAGACGCAATGCAAGGAATGAAAAACGTAAGTAAGGCGGATTTTACACGCCTGTCGGAGGGCATGAAAAAAATTTCAAGCATTGACACTGCCGCAATAAACAAGGCTTCTACGGCAATGACGTACTTAGGCAAGTCCTTTAATTCCATGCAGGCAACCAGTGAAGCAACAAAGCAGATTACGGAACTTGTGACAGGAATCAAGCAGTTAGGATATGCCAGCGCCGCAAAAGCTATTGACAATATACCGAAGCTTTCAAGCGCGATGAAACAGCTTATGCAAGAACTGTCAAAAGCACCACAGGTAAGTCAAAATCTTATTGATATGACTAATGCGCTTGCAAATTTAAGCCGCACAGGGGCTTCAAGTGGCAGAGCGGCAACGTCATTAAGCAAAAACTTTTTGAACGTTTCATCTTCTGCAAATTCGGCAACTAAAAGCAGTTGGTCGCTGGCTTCCGCATTTGGTAAATTATACGCTTCATACTGGCTTGTTTTTAGAGGAATCAGTAAACTGGGAGATTCGATTGATATAGCTTCATCACTCATAGAAGTTGAAAACGTTGTACGTACCACTTTCGGAAATTATGAAAACCTTGTAAACGACATGGCAAAAACATCTATACAGGATTTTGGTATGTCAGAACTGTCCGTAAAGCAGTATTCAAGCCGTTTTCAAGCTATGGGTGTCGCTATGGGCTTTTCTCAAAAGAAAATGGCCGATATGTCCATTGAGCTGACAAAGCTGACGGCAGATATGGCTTCATTTTACGATATGGAACAGTCAGACGTTGCGAGAAATCTTCAAGCAATTTTCACAGGCGAAACAGAGCCATTAAGAAAATATGGACTTGATTTGACACAAGCAACGTTAAAAGAGTGGGCTTTAAAAAACGGACTTGACGCTAATATCAGTTCCATGACACAGGCTGAAAAAACCATGTTGCGATACAAATATGTTATGGCAAATACGGTGGCAGCGCAAGGCGACTTTGCAAAAACTGCCGATACATGGCACAATCAAACGGTCATTTTAAAGCAATCATTTCAAGAACTGGCAGGAATTATAGGTACATCGTTGATTAATGCGTTTAAGCCGTTTTTAAGCGGATTAAATTTCGCAATGACACAGGTTATTAATTTCGCTGAAACGGTAACAAATGCCTTAGGTGCAATTTTTGGTTGGAAATTTGAAGTTACTAACAAAGGCATTGCCGATGATTGGTCGGACGCTGCGGACAGCGCCGATGATATAGCAGACAGCACCGGAAACGCCGCTAAAAACGTTGAGAAGCTGAATAAGGGTGTAAGACAGTTTGATGAATTAAAACTGATTACAACACCGGATTCAAGCGGTGGAAATGGCAAAAAGGGTAGCGGTACAGGAGCGGCAAGCGCAGACGGAGCAAGCGGCGGCCTTGTGAAAGTCGATACCATTTGGAAAGACTATAAAAGTCAAATTAAAAATTTACGTGAGTTAGGCGAGTATATAGGCAATACGCTTACAGATACGCTGAATAGCATTGACTGGGACAGCGTGTATGCCGGTGCTAGAAATTTTGGTAAAGGCCTTGCTGATTTCCTCAACGGGCTTATCTCACCGGAATTATTCGGTGCTGTCGGCAGAACTATTGCAGGAGCATTAAATACTGCTGTGTATACGGCTTTGTCATTTGAGGAAACGTTTGACTGGGAAAACTTAGGATTTTCTATTGCAACCGGGATAAATCAATTTTTTGAAACGTTTGATTTTGCTTCAACCGCAAAAGCTATCAATAAGTGGGTTCAAAGCATTTATAGAGCGTTTAAAACTGCGATTGGGACAGTAAAATGGTCAGAAGTTATAGCCGGACTTTGGAAGCTTTTTAGCAATATTGAATTAAAAACAGTAGCAATCATAATTGGTACGGTGCTTTTGAAGAAATATTTCAAACTGGAAATTGCTAAAAACATTTTAAAGGGGATTGCGACATCAATTTCACAGTCAATAGCAAAATCACTTGCGGCAAAAATGGGTGTTGAAATTGCACAAAACGCAGGAATTTCAAAGGCACTTACGGCTGGGATTAAAAAAGCTGTAGGCAGCATTGACTATGCCAGTATATCGAAAACACTTTCGGAAGATATGTCAACAAAAGTAAAAGCCACATTCGGAATAGCGGGAATAGCTATAGAATTTTTAACGATTGCAAGCGCTTTTAAGAAAATCGGCGAGGGTGCAGAATTTACGGTCGGTATGCTTGCAAAAGTGGCATTAGGTGCAGGCGCGGCGGCGGCGGCTTTGAAGTTGATTGGCTTATCTACCCCGTGGACAGCGGCTATAGTTGGCATTACAGGTTTAGTTGCGGCTATTGCAGGAATTGGCATAGGATATGCAAAAGCACAAAGTGAAGTAGTAAGCGCCAATACTATAATCAGCGATTCTGTATTAGCAACGGCAGAAAGTTTAAACTCAACAATAGAATCATCTAAAGACCAGTTTAATAGTGTAGGTGATACCTATGCAGGTGTTAAAAGCGTTGCAGATAAATACTTTGAATTGGCAGATAATTTTGACAATTTAACAGATTCGCAAAAAGAAATGCTTATTGCATACGCAAATTACATTGTCGAACAGTGTCCGGAATTGGCAGATTCGATTGATACGGTAACTGGCGAATTTAAAGGACAAAAAGAAGAAGTTTACAATACAATTTCTGCACTTGAAGCTTATGCCAAAGCGGCGGCAATGCAAGATGTATTAAAAGACCTGTACAAGCAAGAGATTGATATTGGCAATCAACTAAAAGAAAATAATGAAAAATACAACAAAGCAGAAAGTATTATTTATGAATACGTAAAAGAGCTTACTGGAATGTCTAAACAGGCATTTGATTCAGCATATGAAATCAGTGGATTGGGTGACGCATTTGATGTGCTTTCGGGACTTTTAGATGACCCAATGAGAAAAACCAGTGATTTTACAAAAACATCATACAATTTACGAAAAGAGTTAGGATTAAATTCGCAGGAAACATGGCAATTAGCAAATGATAATAGAGAATTAAAAGAATCTTATGAAAAATGTGAAAATGCAATAGCGAATGCCGCAACCGAAGCGGCAAATTGCAAAAATGAATACAACAATCTTACCCAACAGCAGAACAACACTGCGGACAGTTCTGATAATTTGCGGGATACAATGCAACAAAACAATGAGCAAATAAGAGAATCCGTGCAACAGTCAATGTATGACATTGAAAAAAATGTAGCGGAAAAGTCAGGCGAATCTACAGAAGATATTTCAAATTTTTACAACAAAGCAAGTGAAACCTTTAGCAGATTGGGTGTTGTAGGAACAGACGGCGGTACAAAGCTGTATAACGGATTTACGACCACAACAAGCGGATTGCCAGGATACAATAGCGCAATATTCGACAATATTCAACAAACGGCTATTTCAAAGGCACTTGATACCGGCTCAAAAGCGGGTGAAAACCTTGTTGATTCGTACAAGAAAAATATTGACGGTGTACCGAACACAACGGCAGTTGCTTTCCTGTCAATTATAGACGCGGTAAACGCAGGAGAAATTGGTTCAGACGTTGGTGCTGACCTCATGAATAACTTAGCGGATACGATAAGCAGTAAAGCGTGGAAAGTGCATGAAGCATTAACCAATGCTATTCAAAATAGTTACAAAATGGAACTGGAAAGCGATGATAATTATAGCGCAGGCGACCCATTGAAAAGTGGATTTGCTAAAATTCGTATTAAAGGGTATGCGGACGGCGGTTATCTTCCACAAAAATATAGCATTGTCATGGCGGGTGAAAACGGAATACCGGAAATTGCCGGAACGGTCGGCGGCAAGTCGGCAGTAGCGGGCGGCGCAGAAATTACGGGTATTAAAGATTCCATTTACGATACGTCACAGCGAGAGATAGCACTGCTTAGACAGCAGAACCAGTTGTTACAAGGAATACTCAACAAGGACTTGAGTATAAGCCAAAACGACATCGGAAGCAGTGCAAGAAAATACGCAAGAGAATATTTTAAAAGAACTGGCAAACCGGCATTTGATTATTAATGCATGTACAATAGATGATAATTAATCTATTATAATACGTGACAACTTGCTTTGCGGCGGAATCTATTTTATGTAGGTTTCGCCTTTTGCCATTTCTTTAGCACATATCGAATGCCGGTATGTGCTTTTTTGTTACCAATTTTTAAAAATGTGAGGTGCAGGCATGGCGTACAACGGCTTTTTGATTAAAATTGGAGATTATACGATACCGGGCGGATTAATCAAGGCAGATTCCTACAGCGCATATGCAAATATGCAGGACATTGACGATTACACGGACGCAAACGGATACGAGCATAGAAACGCTGTTGAATTAAAGGCATTAAAAGTTGAATTTGAAACCAAGGCAATGCTTACAAATGAAACATTTGAAGTACTGATGAGCAATATTCGCAACAATTTTACAAATTCGCAGGAACGTGGCTGTTATATTACAGCCTATATCCCGGAATATGACGATTATGTTACGCAGTATGGCTATATGGCTGATTTTCAGCCAACGATTTACGGCACATACGGAAATGTGATTCGATACGATTCAATTAGACTTGCCTTTATTGGAGGTGTTTACGGTGGTTAATTATCAATACGCAGAATTATTTAAAAAAGATAGCATAGATAAGCAGTTGACGATTGAAACGGACGATAAAACGACAAAAATTACAAATGTTGAACTACATCAAGAACAGTTTGAATTGACAGAAAGCATTTGTTCGGAATCAGAGCTGACCTTTGGAAGCTGCGAAGCGGCGGTGCTTAAATTTACTGTATCAAACATTTTTCTGCCGATGAAAGACAAAATGATAACGGTTAAAACGGTAATTGATAATAACACTGCAAATCCGTTTCAAATTGGCAGATATAAAGTATACTCTGACACACCAACGGCAGATAGAACAAAGCGTGATATTGTGGCTTATGACAGGCTGTATGACGTGATAAACGCAGATGTGGCGGAGTGGTACAACGCATTATTGCCGGAAAAAGACAGCACGACGACAATGAAAGCTTTTCGGGATAGCTTTTTTGGGTATTTTGGGATTGAGCAGGCGGACGCACAGCTTGTAAATGATGATATGAAAGTCGAAAAGACGGTTGAGCCGGAAGAGTTAAGCGGTGCAACTGTGCTGAATTGTATTTGCGAAATTAACGGCTGTTTCGGACACATTGGACGTGACAGCAAATTCCATTACATTTACCTTGAACAGGAAATACAGGGATTATATCCAAGAAACAACCTGTATCCGGCAGATGATTTGCACCCGCGTGAGCCGAAAAGCACGAGAATAAGCAAAAGTCTGTACATATCGGCACAATATGAAGATTTCCTTGTGAAAACTATTGATAAACTGCAAATCCGAAAAGAGGAAGACGACATCGGAGTAATTGTCGGAAGCGGCACAAATGCTTATGTGATACAGGATAATTTTCTCGTTTACGGCAAAGGCAGTGAAGAACTGACGGGAATCGCAAATAACATTTACGGAAAAATCCGGGGAATTATTTACAGACCGTTTTCTGCGGACTGCAAAGGAAACCCATGTATTGAAGTAGGTGACGCGGTCCGTCTGCCGACACGATATGAAATCATCGAAAGCTACGTGTTAAAGCGTACGCTAAAGGGCATACAGGCACTTAGGGACGAATATGAAGCAACGGGTGAAGAATACCGTTCTACACAGGTAAATAGCGTGCATAAAAGCATTATACAGCTTAAAGGTAAAACCAATGTACTGACACGGACAATCGAAGAAACAAACAGTAAGATTACGGACGTTGAAAGCGGATTAAGTTCTGAAATTAAGCAGACAGCGACGGATATAAGAGCAGAAGTTAAAAACACGGCTGACGGCTTGTCAAGCAGTATTGAGCAGACTGCAAGCAGTATCCGGAGCGAGGTATCCGATTCAGTAAACAACTTATCCAGTAGTATACAGCAAAACGCAGAATCAATTGCAACGGAAGTAAAGCGGGCAAACGAAGCCGAGGGCAATTTATCGACGAAAATTACACAGACTGCGGAATCAATTACATCAGAAGTAAGCAAAAACTACGAAACAAAAGAAAACGCTACAAACACAAAAACGGAGTTGGAAACTTCCATAAAACAGACGGCAGACGGATTTACGGCAGAGTTATCAAAACAGGTAACGGAAACTAAACAATATGCTGAATCTGCCGCTGAAACGGCTGAAAGTAATGCAAAACAGGACACGGCAGATAAGTTAAAGGATTACAGCACAACAACAGAAATGAATACCCGAATCAATGCTACGGCGGAGGGAATTTCGGCAGAGGTAAGCCGAAAATTGCAAAGCTACAGCACTACAGAACAGATGAATAGTGCAATAAGGCAGACGGCGGACAGCATTAATACAGAAGTATCAAAAAAAGTAAATGGCGATGAAATTATTTCAAAAATTAACCAATCTGCCGAAAACGTTTCGATTGAAGCAAACAAAATCAATCTGAACGGCGCTGTGACGGCTAATCAGAATTTTAAAATCGGTTTGGACGGCAGTATGGAAGCGTTATCTGGACTAATCGGAGAATGGCAGATATTTGACGGATATTTGCGGTATGTTTTAGGAGAAAATGCACAGGCACTTTTAAAACCGGACGAATTGCTTATTAGTAGAAGTGCCGGGGCAAACTTTCACGCATATCCGGGATTGTTGTATATGCAATCTGATGACGGAGAACGAAGCATTTCTATTGATTGCAATGACGGAAGCATTAATTTGGGCGGAAGCTGGACAACTCCGTGGGGCGACATAGAAGGATAGAAAGGAGCAGGCATGAATAAAACGTATGGTCGTATAAATTGGGAAAATTATCCGAGTGATGAAACACCGCTGAATGAAAGTAATCTGAATAAAATAGATGTAGCTACAGATGAAATTGACAATAGGGTAATTACACTGGACACTACCAAAGCGACTAAGGAAGAAGTTTCAACACTGGTGCAGGACGTTACATTTGAAGAAAAGACGGGAATTATTACTATTACTAAAAAAAATGGCTCAAAAATAACGATTGACACGCAAATGGAAAAGATAGCTGTAAATTTTTCATACAATGCCGAAACACAGCAGATTATTTTAACGCTTATTGACGGCACAAAGCAATATATAGACCTGACAGCACTGATTACGCAGTATGAGTTTTTGGACAGTGACACGGTGGCATTTTCGATTGACAGTGCTGGAAAAGTGTCTGCAATCGTAAAAGAAGCGAGCATACAGGAAAAGCATTTACAGCCTAATTATCTTGCGGATATTAAAGTTGAAGTTGCAAAAGCACAGGCAAGTCAGTCGGCGGCGGCGAAATCTGAAAGCAATGCAAAGGCAAGTGAAACAGCGGCGGCAACCAGTGAATCCAATGCGGCGGCGAGTGCTACAAAAGCACAGAGTTATGCTGTAGGCGGTACAAACAGCCGCACAGGTGAAGATACGGACAATGCAAAGTATTATAGCCAACAGTCGGCACAGAGCCAATCGGCGGCGGCAACAAGCGCAGATACGGCAAGTACGAAAGCAAAAGAAGCAGCGGCAAGCGCGGCAACAGCTAAAACAAGTGCCGATAATGCCGCAGGAAGCGCAAATTTAGCCAATGAAAAGGCAAATAGCGCGGCAAATAGCGCAACCATCGCAGTTTCAAATTCCAATGCGGCACAGCAGTACGCTTCTAATGCGGCGGCAAGTGCGGACACAGCACAAAACTATGCCGTAGCAGATACAGACAGTGCAAAATACTATTACGAGCAGGCAAGACGGATTTCTGAATCGTTTTCAGGCGCATTAAGACCGATGGGAACGGTTGCATTTGCAAATCTTCCGGCACTATCAGAAGCGGACGGCGGAAGCATGTATAACATTTCAGACCAATTTACAACGACTGCTGAATTTAAAGAAGGAGCGGGAAATACTATTCCGGCAGGCGCAAACGTATATAAGACAGAGGACGGAAAGTGGGATGTACTCGCGGGAACACCTGTAACCGGTGTAAAAGGCAGTGCAGAAAGTGAGTATAGGCGGGGCAATGTTAATATAACAGCGGAAAATGTAGGTGCGGTTAGCCAAAAAGAATTTGACGAATTAAACATTGGTGGGACAAATCTATTTCAAGGAACAAAAGAATTTGAAATTACAAATGCAAAAAGTTTTAGCAATAGCGTTTCTAGCGTGACATCCGAAACATATAATGGCTTAAAAATTAGAAAAAACGTAACAGCTTGGAATTTTTACCGCCCAATTCTTAGTTTGGAACCTGGCAATTATGTATTTTCGGGATACGTAAAGGGAGTAAATGGATTGTCTGCAAATATACAGGTCAATGTAGGGAATACTGTTTTAAATGCCTATGCGTTTTCAATAACTTCCGATTTCAGACGTTATTCTATTGCGTTTGAAATCATTGAAAAATCTGATGTGACGTTCTTCTTGGAATCGCGCGAAGCGGGTGAAATTTACGAATGCGGTTGGAAACTCGAAAAGGGAAATAAGGCTACAGACTGGTCTCCTGCACCCAAAGACTTAGAAAGTGCGTTGTCGATTCGTGATTACAACGATACATCCAAGGAAATCAAAGTCGGCTGGGTAGGAAATTCATTATCCCAAGACCAGATTTTAGGTGTGGCTTGCTATGCTAGTGGAGATGACGATACCGTAAAAGCCAAAATCAAAGACGTGTCAAAAGCTACGTTTGCAAACTGGCTGGGGACAGTTCCGGCGGCAAAAAATGCTGCACATTTAGGAAGGAATGGCAACGCAGGCTGCCCAATGACCTTTAATTGGGCAGGCAAAGATGGACAACCTTCGTGGCTTTGGGGCGGTGAAAACGGAGAAGACATGTATGTTTACAATCCTAGTAATTTTAGCGTAAATTATGCAGAAAGTGCAGGAAATGCCGTGAAAGTAAATGGGCATACTGTCAATTCAGATGTGCCGTCAGACGCAAAATTTACGGATACAAAAGGAAGATATATTGGCACTACCGTAACAAAGCCACAAGATAAAACAGAAATGTATATCACATATCTTTCAAGCGGTTATATTGTAATGGCAGGAAAAACAGCAAGTAAAAGCTATGCAATGAATACACAATATGGAAATGCGTTTTGGGCACCGTTCACAATTTATTTGCCACCTAATATTGTAAAAAATATTGACAGCGTGAATATTACTCCATTTGCGGAAACAGGGCTGATAAGTGCAAGCATAAACGGCTATACCAGCGAACAAATAACGGGATTTGTTTGGTCGCCACAAAACGAAACAAAAAGCATATCATTTCATGTTACCGTACATGGAAGGGCATAAGGTAGGTGATTGGTATATATAACGACAGCAGTTAAAGACACGAAAGTGTCTTATTTTTTTACCCTAAAACACAATAAAAATTATATTTAGCCGCAGAACAGCGGCAGAAAGAGGTTCATATGAGCAGATATTCAGTAATTGATGTAAGTAAGCATAACGGAGTTATCGACTGGGATACCACAAAGAAAAATGTTGACGGTGTAATTATTCGTGTCGGTCACGGCAATGACAGCACATCACAGGACGACCCGCAGGCAATCCGTAACATGGAAGAATGTGAAAGACTGGGCATTCCGTATGGCGTGTATCTGTACTCTTATGCGTTAAATAATGCCGAAGCAGAAAGCGAAGCGGCACACGCACTGCGCATGGTAGAGGGCTACAATCCGGTGTTAGGTGTATGGTTCGACATGGAAGACGCGGACGGATACAAAGAAAAGCACGGGTTTAACCCATACGATAACAGACAGGAAATTACTGATTTTTGTAAGATTTTCTGCGACAGAGTATCCGAAGCAGGATATAAGACTGGTGTTTATGCGAGCAAGAATTACTGGGATTCAGTAATCTATGCAGACCAGTTATCCGACTACGAAGTATGGCTTGCGCACTGGGGAATTTCAGAGCCGTCAATGGATTGTCTGTTATGGCAGTATACATCAGACGGTGAAGTTGCCGGTGTACCATCAAGCAGGGTCGATATGAATTACTGGTACGGCGAGTTGCCGGAAGTTGACGGCGGCAGTGATTCTGATAGCAATTCGGGCGACTGCGGCGGCGATGAAGAAGACACAGAGGACGGTGGATACAGCTATTCTGTAGGCGATACCGTAAACTACGATACAATCTATGTATCTTCAACGTCAGAAGAAGCATTAAAGCCTACATATACGACCGGCACAATTACACGAGTTGTTGACGGTGCGAGAAACCCATATCTGATTGATGATGGCACAGGTTGGATTAATGATGATTGCATTGCTGGCGGCGGCAGTGATGATTCTGACGATTCAGAAGAAAGTTCGGATTGCGGCGGCATTTCTGTGGGCGATACCGTCCGTTTCAACGGCGATACTGACTACAATGGCACGGCAATTAAGGCATGGCACAATGACAGCGGCTATGAAGTCACACAGCTTGACGGGGATAGAGCAGTCCTTAGCTTCAATGGTGCTGTATTTGCGGCAGTCAATGTCAGCGATTGCGAATTAATCTAAACATAAAAATACCGGGAGTGTAATACTCCCGGTGATATTTTAATTGTTATCGTGTAAATCAATCATAACAGCTTCAACTTGTGGAATTGTTATCGGTTTATTCAATGTAGATGTGTATGAATACTGACCAACATAACCACCATAAATTGTAATTCTATCATTTTCAAGTAGTTTACCGTCAATTACATCATTTGCATAAACAACAAGCAACACATGATTATAGTCATCATCTACAGCCATTCTTATAGCGGTGTAATTGCTATCAACCGCACCAATCATCTGTATAACTTTTCCGTCAAATTTCACAGGTTTATCAATATTTTTGTCCGGGTATCTAGCAAGTGTTTCATAGGTAATATCTTCTGTGTATGCCATTCTGTCCCTTGATAACAGTGTTTCTTTTTCTGTAGGGGCTTCTGTTTCAGTTTGCGTTTCCGTTATTGCTTCTGTACTGTTTGCGGTGGTAGAATTATCCGCGGTTGAATTTTGGCAAGCCACAAGTCCTAAAAGGCATACAGGCATTAATAAGCATAATAATTTCTTTTTCATAAAAATTCTCCATTACTTTATTTTTGAATAATAATAGCACATAATCTAATTTTTGTCGAACTGCTAATGGTAAATTTGTACTATACGCGCCGCAATCCGACATTATGTGACAGCATACGCTATAAAATGTAGGCAATTTTAGAGTAAATGTCGTTTTTTGCGGTTTAAATCGTTTGTGAAAAATTGGTAATTTTTGTAAAATTAAATTGTCCAAAAGATTGGGCAATTCAAGTTCCGGCGGGCGGTTGCGCTATTTGGCATTGCGCCGCCGCCCCTTTACATAACCTTAATTTACATCAGCGACCTTTGTTCCAATCTTGACGGAAACAAACATTTGTTCTATAATGTTTGTATCGCTACTTTATGTTTTGTGTCGGGGAATACGGAGGGTAAATTATGTGTAAAAAAGATAACACTGAAAATGTTTTCTACAGAAATGAGATTTTTAAATTAATAAATAAATGTGATAATACGCATTGGCTTAAAGTTATATATGCGTACATAAAAAGATTACTTAAATAAAATTGCCGGGATAGCATAATGTGTTATCCCGGCTTCTTTTATTTGTTTTCAATCATTGAATCGACAAGCTTCTCTAAACTGTCCCAGTCTTTTTCGTTCAATTTTCTAAGTGCCGCAATAAGTCTGTACTTAAAACTTTTTTCACCAGCGGCTTGAATGTCTGCAAGCATTTCAGCAATTTCTTCATCTTTGCTTTTTTTAATATAGGGTTCGCCTTTTCCTGTGCGTAGCCAAAACTCGTTTACATTAAATTCCTTGCAAATCAAAGCTATTGCCGAATCACTAGGAACGCTTCTACCCATTTCATACGTTGCAACAGTATTTCTTTTGACTTTTATTTTGTCAGCAAATTCCTGTTGTGTTAAATGAAAATGATTTCGGACTTCTTTAATTCTATTGTTCAATTCCTTTTTTCCTCCTTTCTAAAAAGTAATATATCATACTTTGTTGAAAAAATCAACAAAAAGTTCTTGACAAAAGTTTTACACCGACATATAATTGTTTTACAATCAACAAATGGAAGCGAGGTGAGAACATGAGTGAAAAAGAAAAAGAAATTGTTGAAAAATTAAAAGATACTATTCCAAAGATGTCGGATTACCAAAAAGGTTATTTACTTGGAATGGTGGAAACTATGGCAGATAAGCCTAAAAACAAGGACGAAACAGGAGTAGGAGATGGAGAGTAAAAAAGAACACGTTTTAGAAATCCTCTGTCAGCAGATGGAGCTGTTGGCAGAGGAAAGTAAGAAAGTTAAACCTAACGATAGAGGGTACAAACCTAGTTTGGTTGAACTTTCATCAGCTATTTGTCGAATAGCTGATTCTTTTGGGTATCTTTTAAATACTGAAAAGCCAAAGGAAGAACACTGATATCACCTGTGCTTTGAGCAATGCAGGTAATAGAACATAACCCTTTATCGGCTATGTACCATTCACATTCAGAGCCATAGCACTCTTTGAATGAATTTTGTGGACATTTAGCCATAGACATTCACCTCTTTCCTTTAATAAAGATAAGAGGATTATATCACAGAAAGGAGAAGAAATGGCAGATACAAATTTACAGGTTTTTAATTCAGAAGAATTTGGAAACGTCAGAACGGTAATCGTAAATGACGAGCCAATGTTTTGTTTGGCTGATGTTTGCAGGGCATTGGAAATTACAAATGTAGGAAATGTCAAACAGAGGTTATCTGAAAAGGGTATCCATACTGTGGACACCCTTACAAATGGTGGAACACAGAAAATGGTTTACATTAACGAACCAAACCTGTATAAAACAATCTTTCAGAGCCGCAAGGCAAGTGCTGAAAGATTTACTGACTGGGTAACATCAGAGGTGCTTCCGTCAATCAGAAAGACGGGAAACTACAACATGAACATGACGGATGAGGAAAAAATTCGGCTTATTGCAAAAGGCAATGTGAAGCTGAATGAAAGAATTGACAAGGTTGAAGATAAAATATCTTCCCTTGAAAATGATATGCCGCTGTACGGCTGTGAAATAGACGAAGTGCAGAAGCATATTAAAAGGAAAGTAGTTGATGTGCTTGGCGGCAAGAACACCAGCGCATACAAAGACAGTAGCGTGAGGAGTTCGGTATTTGCGGACATATACCGGCAGTTGAAGCGCGAATACGGGTGTGTTTCGACATACAAGAGTATAAAACGCAAATACATTGCAGATGTGCATGATTTTATTGATTGCTATTTGCCGCCGACAGTGCTTTCAGAACAGATTGAAAATTCCAATGCGCAGATGTGCATGAGTTTTTAGAAAGGGGTATGAAATGTATATTAATCCATTTGCGGCAGGAGTAATTTTCACAATCCTCGTTGAAATTGGGCTTGCGTTGGTTTACTCATGGAGTAACGGAAAGGATAAAAAATGAAACAGCCAAAGAAGCTTACAAGGCAACAGAAAGAAACGTGTTCTGCACACCGCTTAAATGCGGAGCATTGGCTTTTGGTTGAAGAAACAGAGTTTTATTTAAAACTTATTAATAAGGAAACCAGAAGCCGGAAAACGATTGACAAATTTGCAAAGATTAAAAGGGAGAAAAAGAAATGAACAAAGAAAAGGTAACAGTACAGGATTGCGTAGAAATGCAGGAAATGAAAAATCAGTCAGTCATTTTGAATGACGGCAAGGTTGTAAGATTTGAAGAAAATCCGAAGCCTAAAAAGGTCCTGTGGTTTTCTCGACACAAAATGACAGAGCCGCAGTTAGCCGCACTGGGGAACGTTGAAATTGTGCAGATTGACCGGTCGATTGAATCGGCAAGCGAGTTGCAGGAAGAAATCAACGACTGCGACATTATTGCCATTGTCGCACCTATCGGATTGCAGGCACAGTTTTTAAGAGTTGCGGGCGACAAGCCGGTAATTGTAGCACTTAATAACAGAGTGCTTGTACCACAGGAAGACGGCACAGAAGCCAAAGCAGTATTTAATTTTGTCAAGTGGGAAAGACTTGTCAAAATTGATGTCGTAAAAGAAGATTTTAATAATTAAAAGAAAAGAGGACAAAGAAATGAACAAAATCGAAATCAGCGGAAAAATCACAAAAGAACCAGTTTTATCACATGAAAATCATGGAGAAAAATTCTATTCAACACAAATTACAAGCGTGAGAACGAGTGGAGTTCCGGACACGCTCAACGTTACATTTTCAGAAATTTTCCTTAAAAATATTAAGGAAGATGAACAGGTTGAAATTTTTGGAGAAATCCGAACAATGAACTATGACGGTCACTGTCACATCTTTGTATTCGCAAAAGACGTTACAGAGTATCCGGGAAAAGACGGAAATTTTGCGGAACTGGACGGATATATCTGTCGTGAACCAATTTTCCGTGAAACGCCGCTGAATAGAAAGATTACTGACTTACTGGTAGCAAGTAACCGGAAGTACGGAAAATCAGATTACATTCCTTGCGTTGCATGGGGAAGAAAAGCTGTTAAGGCAGGGCTTATGAATGTGGGTGAAAAAATCTCTTGTACCGGCAGATTGCAAAGCCGTGAATATCTGAAAAGGTATGAAGACGGCACAGAAGAAATCAAGACAGCCTACGAACTGTCAATCAATAATTTACGAGAGGGGGATTCCGAAAATGGCGAAGATTAAGATTTCGAAGAAACGGTATGAAGCACTTTTGGACACAGAAACAAGAGTTCAAGTGCTTTTGAGCAAAACAAAAGCGGATAAGTACATATCACTGGTGGACATGTACAGAATTTTGGGAAATGAGTTTGAAGCCCAAAAAATTGAAAAAGAAAGGGACAAGGTGGAATGGGATGAAGATTAAGCTGTTAAAAATTATATTAGAAAATTTCATGTGTTATGCACATGAAGAATTTGATTTCTTTGATTTAACAAAAATCGCCGCAATGAACGGCAAAGGAAAATCCAGTATTGCTACGGCATACAACTGGTGCCTGTTTAACTGTGATTATGAATTAAAAGATAATCCGGTTGTGCGCCGGGAAGTAGGCGGAAAGCCTGTTGATGATATGGACACCAGTTCAACACTGGTGCTTGATGTTGACGGGAAAGAAGTAATTATGAAAAAAGCGCAGAAGCGTACCTACAGTAAGGATGGCAGCAGTTATAAAGACGATAACAAGTATTTCATCAATGATGTGCCTAAGACATTAAAGGATTTCAACGCGTATCTTGGTGTTGATATGAACGTGTTTAAGATGTGTAGTAATGTGAACGCATTTCTTAATCAGAAACCGGCAGACATGAGAGAATATTTATTTGATTTAGTAGAGGACGTTTCTGATATTGATGTAGCACGCCAGCAGACCGAATTAGCCGAGTTAGTTCCATTGTTAGGCAAATATGCGGCAGAGGAATTATTGGCTATGAATAAGGCTACCAAGACCAAAATTACAAAGGATTTGCCTATCCTTGACGGACAGATTAAGGAGAAGGAAAGAGATATTCAGCTCAAACAGGCTATTGATACATCTGACCTTGAATTACAGAAGAACAGCCTTAAAGAGCAGATTGCTGATTGCGTGGCAAAACAGACCGACAATGACAAACTGATGTCTGAATATGACAAGGCGAGTGCCGACATTATCAATCTTAAATTTGAACTGAATGACATGGGCCGCAAGGCAAATGAAGAAAACTTCAAACAGAGAAGACGGATTGATGATGAAATCGTTGACGTCAAGCGTAAGATTGATGAAATTTCAAGAGGTATTGAAACAGCTAATGATGAAATCGAAAAAGCCAATGCAGTTATTGGCAGATACGCGCTTGAATTGCAGGAAGCTAGGGGGACGTGGACGAAATTACATGAAATGCAGTTTGACGAAAATGAAAAAATTTGTCAGATGTGCGGACAGGAGTTGCCGGCAGACAAAGTTGAATTACTTATTAAAAACTTTGAATCTAAAAAGGCTTCGGCACTCGAAAGTGAAGCTGAAAGGGGCAACAAGATTAAATTTCTTCTGGATTCAGAAAGAGAATACGTTACTAAATTAAATGAAGAAATTGCCACACACGAATCCGAAAAAAAAGAACAGGAAGCGAAGTTAAAAGACCTTGAAAGCCGATTAGCGGCACTTCCAGTTGAAATTGATGTAACAGGAACAGATGAATACAAGGCACTTGAACAGCAGATAGCCGAAAAGGAAGAAGCTATGCACAAGGCTAATGACATTTCAGCAGTTAAGGCAGAATTAAAGTCGCAGGAAACGGATTTAAGACAGCAGTTGTCAATCTGTGAGAATCAGATTGCCAAATCCGATACTGCCGCAGATGAACAGCGGCTTGAAGAATTGAAGAAAACAAGGCTTGATTCTGAACAGAACAAGGCGAACGCAGAAAGGATACTTGCCTTGCTTGAAGAATTGGACAAAGCAAAGAATAAAACGCTGTCAGAAGCTATTAACAGCCATTTTGAATTAGTTGAATGGCAGTTGTTTGAGCTGGCTAAGAATGGAAATTACAAATCAGTTTGCATTCCGAAAATTGACGGCAAGTCGATTCTTACGACCGTGTCAAACAAGGGCAACCGAATTTTGGGTAGAGTTGATATTTGCAAGTCAATTCAGAAAATTAGCGGTATTAGCTGTCCGATTTTCTTGGACGACAGTGAAAGCCTGTCAACCGACAATCAGAAGCATGGTTGACAGCCAGTTGATTATGCTGATTGTTAATAATAGTGAGAAATTAGAGATTGTGGAGGGATAATATGAAACTTTATTTTTACAAATTGAATACAGCTGGAAAATACGAAAAAACAGGAATTACAGTACAGGTTTGTGAAGCAGAAGAGAAACCTAAGACATACAAGTCTGTTGATAGAGTTTTTCCAAACTACTGTAGTACAGCAAGGAAAGATGATGTTGGACGAATAACTGATTTTAATCAGTTGTTTCTTACAGAACCTAATTTTGAGTATGCCAAGGAGAAATTTAAGAACCGGGCAGAATCAAAGATTGCGCAGGCAAAAGAAAGACTTGAAAGAGAAGAAATGGAATTAAAGATAATCGAAGAAAGTGAGGAAAATTAAATGAGTAGAGAATTGGAACTTGCTAGAGAACTTGTAAGAAAGTTAGAAGAAGCAGAAAAGGATAATAAGGTGCAGTTATCAGAATTACAGCCAGGAGAAACGTTTAAAATCGGAGAACATGATTTTATCGTTCTTGAGCAAAACGGTTGCAGTGGCACGACAAATGTAATATCCAAAGGCTTTATGTCAGAGGATATTGTTTTCGATGACGATACAAAAGATTACAACAACTCCAACCTTAAAAAAATTATTGAAGAGAACATTCAGCCAGCCATTGAAGCAGGGGTTGGAGTGGGAAACATTATTGAACAAGTGGTTAGCTTAACATCTGTTGATATGCAAGGTGAGTTTAAGCCTTGTTATTGCAAGGTAAGACCGATAACGTTTGACGAAGCAAGAAAGTATAACAACTTGCTTGTTAATAAAGATTTAGACGATTGGTGGTGGACTTGTACGCCTTGGTCTACGGCTGACAGGGGTTGGAAGCGTACAATTACCCTCGTTTCGCCGTCCGGCGATTTCAGCAGCTGCAGCGACTGTTGCGACATCCGCGGTGTTCGCCCTTTTTGTATCTTAAAATCTAATATCTTTGTATCGAAAGGAGAATGATTGATTATGACATTGACAATGAAAAGTTTACAAGAGCAGATTAATGAATTAAGAAATGAAGTTGCTGTTTTAAAAGCAGTTGAAAAAACAAGAAAGATTCCAGCCGGATTAAGCGCAGGAGATACATTTAAACTTGCTGGGCTTACATGGACAATCCTTGATATTACAGATAAAGGATATATGTGTCTTGCTGACAGATTGGAAAATTCAATGAAGTTTGATAGTGAATCAAATAATTGGATTGGAAGTCGATTAAGAGAATATCTCAACACGGAATTTATTAAAAAAATTGCTGATGAGATAGGGGAAGAAAATATCGTTTCGTTTAATCGAAATCTACTTTCACTTGACGGTCAAGATGAATATGGAAGTTGCGAAGACAAAGTATCTCTGCTGACTGTAGATGACTACCGCAAGTACAGAAGCTTTATCCCTAACACAGATAATTATTGGTGGTGGACATGTACGCCTTGGAGTACAAAGCGTAATGGCTATAAATCGTCAGTAGTCGTTGTTTCGCTGGTCGGCAATTTCAGCAACTACGGCTGTAACGGCTTCATCGGTGTTCGCCCATTTTGTATCTTTTCCTCTTCAATCTTTGAATCAGAGGATTAGTAAATGGCAGAAACAGATTTATATGTAAAAGAATTATTAGAAAGAGAGGAATAATTATGGCAGAGAATACGCAGTTAGTTGAATATGAATCAAATGGAGAAATGGTAAAAATTTCTCCAACAATGATAAGGAGATACCTTGTAAGCGGTGGTGGTAATGTATCTGACGGAGAAGTAATGATGTTTATGTCATTATGCAGATACCAGCACTTAAATCCGTTTTTGAGAGAAGCATACCTTATTAAGTATGGAAGCAACGAGCCAGCCACAATAGTTACTGGAAAAGATGTTTTTACAAAGAGAGCCAATGCAGACCCACGATATAAAGGAAAGAAAGCAGGAATTATTGTAATTAAAAAGGACGGAGCTGTTGAAGAGCGAGAGGGAACAATGGTTTTACCTAACGAAACTATCGTAGGTGGCTGGGCGAAAATCTTTATTGACGGAAAAGAGGACGAATACCAGTCAGTAGGTTTTGACGAATATGCTGGAAGAAAAAAGGACGGCTCACTCAATAGCCAGTGGGCAAAAAAACCAGCTACAATGATTAGAAAGGTTGCTGTCGTACAGGCTTTAAGGGAAGCATTTCCAGATAGATTCCAAGGCTTGTATGCACAGGAAGAATTTCAGAATATATCAGATGTAAAACTTGATACAGAAAAGGTTGTTGCTGATGAGGTTAAAGAGAACGCAAACACAGTAGATTTTGAGGAAAGCGACATTATCGACACCACAGCCACAGAAGTAACCGAAGAACAGGCAGAAGGCAGTACACTTCCACCGTTTATGCAGGAATAGGAGTGCAATTATGGAAGATAGATATTTATTCAAGGCTAAGAGAGTTGACGATGGAGAATGGGTGCAAGGATGTTATATTTACAATATTGATAGAGATTGTAGCGAGAGCCTTAACAAATTTGCACATAGAATACAACCTTTATATGCACATGCATATGCAGAACCTATAGACCCAACCACAATCTGCCAATGTACTGGCTTAAATGACAAGAATGGCAAGCTGATTTGGGAGAATGACATTATAAGAACGAAAGTTGGAACAGCGAAAGTTATATGGGATAAATCAGAATGGAGAATTGAATGGTTAAAAAGCGACTTATGGAGAAAAGATTTGTATTATTGGGCGGTCGAAGATAATCAAAAAATAGAAGTTATCGGCAACATTTTTGACAACCCTGAGTCATTAGAAAGTGAGAGATAGTATGGCAAAGATATTTAGATTTAGCGGCTATTTAGTTTCCAATCGTGAGAATATCTCACTAGAAGATATATATGATGACATAAGTAATGTGGGATATGCTGAAAACTGGCAACAGTTACATATCGAAGAGTCGGAAGAATTTAATCTTGATGGCGAAGATAAGTCAAACTGTGACCTTGCGTTACTCACAAGGCATTTTAAGGCAGATAACATCAGTACAGAATTTGACAGACCTTTACCACAGAAAGGCGAGAAATATAAGCATTTCAAGATTGGCAAGATTGTTACTATTATCGGTATTTCAAGGCACACAGAAACAGAGGAAATATCGGTTGTATATGAACATGAGGGACATATCTGGAATAGACCTCTTGAAATGTTTATGAGTGAAGTTGATAAGGAAAAATATCCTAATGCAGAACAGAAATACAGATTTGAATTAGCAGAAAGTGAGGAAAATTAGATGAATCGTGTAATTTTATGTGGCAGGCTGACTAGAGAGCCGGAGGTAAGATATTCACAGACAGCAAACGGAAGTATGGCGGTAGCACGGTACACATTAGCTGTTGACCGTAAATTCAAAAAAGAGGGCGAGCAGAATGCAGATTTTATTAATTGCATTGCGTTTGGAAAATCGGGAGAATTTGCCGAAAAATATTTCTTTAAGGGAATAAAAATTGCAATCAGCGGCAGGATTCAGACTGGAAGTTATACGAACAAAGACGGTCAGAGAGTTTACACGACTGATGTAGTTGTTGAAGAACAGGAGTTCTGCGAAAGCAAGCAGAATCAGCAGAGTAGCGGCATAATTCAGCCGAACAGTAATGTTGACAGCAATGGATTTATGAGTATCCCAGACGGAGTGGAAGATGAGGGATTACCATTTAATTAAAGAGGTGTAAGTATGACAGAAAATGAAGCAATTAAAGAACTACAACTGAATATTGAATTGCCTTTTGGAAGTAATATATCAAGAGAAGCTACTCAACTTGCAATACAGGCATTTGAAGAAGTACAACAGTACCAGAAAATTGGCACACCGGAAGAATTACAGGATATGAAAAGCAATTATTTTGAAGCATTAAGTGATTGGCGTCAATATCGCAAGATTGGGACTTTGGAAGAGTGCAGGACAGCGAGAGAAAAGCAGATACCGAAGAAACCGGATTTTACAGAAGATAAAGAATTTGCTTTATGTCCTTGTTGCAATGGTAAGGGTTTACTTGACAAGCAGAAATATTGTGATAATTGCGGTCAAATGATAGATTGGAGTGATGAAATTTGAATTATCAAAGTATTAGGCAGGCAAAAGCGATTGAACAGAACAATAAAAAACGTTTATTAGAAGTCAATCCAAAGCTTGACGAGGAGAGCGGCATATACTTTTTGACACGAACCGATGAAAACGGATTCAAATATGCCTATATCGGGCAGGCTGTACATATTTTGACAAGGCTTTCACAGCACCTTGTCGGATACCAACATATTGACCTTTCACTTAAAAAGCACAAATTGTACTCAAAAAGCAATCCTTGTGGCTGGAAGATAGGATTTCTGCATTTTCCAAAATCCGAACTTGATAAGCAGGAGCAGCATTACATTAAGGCTTATGCCGACAAAGGATACCAGCTAAGGAACAAAACAAGCGGTTCGCAGGGCGAGGGCAAAGCACAGATTGATGATTACAAGCCGTCTAAAGGCTACCGTGACGGCATACAGCAGGGCAGAAAGAATCTTGCAAAGGAACTGTCACACATTGCAGAAAAACACCTCAAAATCGAAATCAGAGAAGACAAGAGGTGTAATAAGGTGTCGCAGAAGCAGTATGAGAAGTTTATGGATTTGCTGAAAGCGGGTGAAAACAATGCTAATTCCGAAAGTTAAAGCCAAAGAATTTGAAAAATTCGGATTTAAGAAATGTAAGGGCGAATATGGAAAGAACGGTTGTTATTATCTTTGCGTTTCAAGGGGGTGCAAAATGCTTTTTGTGAGCAGTGCGATTTTCGATGTTAATGATTGGATAAATAATGACCCGAGAATACACAAAGACGCAAATTGCCGATACAGAGACCACAGGACATATCTTGATATTATCTACGAACTTATTAAGGCGGATATGCTTGAAAGCAGGTGATTCAGAATGAATGATTGTAAAGGCTGTAGATACGAAAACAGCACAGATATAGAGGTACATTTAGAATTTTGTACAAATTGTAAAAGAGCCTATTCCAATGAAGAAGATAGAGAATTTCACGAAGATAGGTATGAAACTGTAGATTAAAAATCAAAGAAAGTAGGTGATTTAGAATGAAGATTTTAAGCAAAAAGAAATACAACAAACTCATTGAAGATTTTGAGGAATTGCAGAAAAAGGTCGAAGAACTCAAAAGGATAAACGAGAGTATCGGGAAAAAGCTGGAAGATAAAAAGACAA
>ENA-ORSS01001220-ORSS01001220.1-human-gut-metagenome-genome-assembly--contig:-NODE-1220-length-27285-cov-9.516012_pt1 | contig 27285 bp, 21 predicted proteins | sample MGYA00241899_ERZ509162 | MGnify/ENA primary metagenome ERZ509162 (study PRJEB26280, sample SAMEA2338641) | human gut metagenome | biome: human gut; feature: human-associated habitat; material: faeces... | reverse complement strand
CGGAGGACTTTCTGTATGCCATAAGGATGTGTCTGGAACATCTGGGCGGTGTACCTCCCATACTGACTACTGACAATCTAAAATCGGCTGTAATCAGCAACGACCGGCATGAACCGAAGCTGAACAAGGCTCTTGAGGACATGGGCAACTACTATCACTTTGTGGTTCTCCCATGTGACCCTGTATCGCCGACACATAAGGCTCTGGTAGAGGACTCCGTAAGGATTACATATAACCGAATTTATGCCAGACTACGCAACCGCACTTTCCATTCACTCATGGAGCTGAACCGTGCAGTATGGGAACTTATGGAAAAGCACAACCAGACACGTATGCAGAAACGTCCCTACAGCCGTGAGGAACGCTTCCATGCCATGGAGAAGGAGCTGCTCAAACCATTAAAACAGGAACCTTATGAAATGCGCCTGTATGCCGACTTGAAAGTTCAGGCAAACTGCCATGTGGAGCTGAGACAGGACAGGGTAACACATTTTTACTCTGTACCCTATATCCATGTAGGCAAACAGGCAAGAGTGGTCTTTACGCGTTCATGGGTAAAGGTCTATGTTGAACAGAAGCTGGTAGCCTCACACATCCGCAACCATTCATATGGCTATACCACAGTCAGGGAACATCTCGCATCAAACTGCAGAGCAATAATGGAACGTTCAGCGGCATATTATGTGGAAAAGGCAAAGGACATATCGCCTGACTGCCATGAATATGTAAAACGCATATTTGATCCCAAACGTACCACACAGCCTGAAGAGGTGTATTATAAGCTGTGCAACTCCATAGTCAGCCTCAGACGGAAATACGACCTTGTCATCTTTGACCTTACCTGCCGCCAGTGCATGGAGTACGGTATTTACTCCTACAGCAAGTTTGAGGCCATACTCAGACGTAACGCCATGAATGCATCTGCCGACGAAACGGTAATCTATGCGCCTACACCGACAAACCACGGAAACATGCGTGGGAAAAGCTATTTTACAGGAAATGACATAAACCAATAATAATTTATAGAAATGATGAACAACGAAACAGAAAGAACACTGCACGAGCTGAAGCTTCCCGGAATGGCAAGCTGCTGGAGCTCACTTGAAGAAACACATCAGTTGGACAAGCTTACACTTCGTGAAGGCATGCAGATTATGCTCCAGCACGAACGTGATACTAGAGGGAATAACCGAATACAACGTCTTATAAAGAATGCCGGATTCCGTCTGAAAGCCTCTATGGAAGAGCTCGAAACAGACACTGCAAGGGGAATAAAGGCCTGCTCTGCAGCCGACCTTGCAACCGGAAATTATATTACGGGCGGAATGACGGTCATCATTACAGGACCGGCAGGAACAGGAAAGTCTTATTTTGCATGTGCTCTGGGGGACAGGGCATGCAGAAACGGACAGAAGGTATTATACTTCACAATGAATATGCTAATCGAGAACCTTAAGCTTGTACACCTGGAAGGACGGGAAACAAACTTCTTCCGAAAGCTGAACGCACATGATCTGCTGATTATAGATGACTTCGGAATGGTCAAGTTAGACGGCCAGATACAGCATGACTTTGAACAAATCATAGATGACAGGTACAACAGAAAGGCACTCATCCTTGCCAGCCAGCTTCCTGTTACAGACTGGTATGATGTGTTCCAAAGTGAGCTTATTGCGGAAGCATGCCTTGACAGAATCGTGCACAAGGCCATTAAATTTACTTTATCGGGAGAAAGTCTAAGAAAGAAGTATTAACTTTGCCAACGACACTGAATACTAACTTGGGAGTGAACGGATATCACCGGAAATGCTGAACGGGTATCCGCCGGAATATGCATAGTATCAGAACTAACTTTCTTTTTAACTTCTTCAACTTTTACTAACCAATCTTCATTCTGATAAAAACTGTCTACAATTTCCCTCAATAATTTATAAACGTTCTTCTTTTTAATATATGATTCAGATATTTCATCAATTCCCTTTATAAAATTAGATACAGATAAATTGTATTCAGCAAATAAATCATGTAAAAATCTTTCTAATTTCTTATCACTAAAGTCAGGAGAATTCCAATACAAAAAGATTAATAAATCCACAGAATCTCCAATAGAGCCAATCTGCTGAAACTCAAAAAAGTTTTTAAATTGTTCTTTTGCAGGAAAATCATCAGTATAAAAAAAGACTCTTGAATGATATTTCCGGCTCAAATATAATGACAATATAGACGATTGAAGTTCTCCATTTGTTTTCTTCGTATGCCTCGTAAACTTTTTTATATTTTTCTCATAAAAATCTGTATCTATTAAATCCATTGTTTGATTAAATGAATTCCATTTACTTTGCAGCTGAGGTAAAACGTCACTAATATATGTTCTTTGTTCCTCTGATAATTCATTATGAAAAATATTTTTCATAATTTCTTGATTCACAAGATCTGCTACATATAACCTCAAAGAGCATAATAACCTAAACAAAAATTCATCTTCATCAATACGTAAAAGATTTATTATCGTACAAGCATCTAAAACGACAGGATGTTTCATTTAGTCTATAATTATTTCATTTTTATTCTGAGTATAAAAATCTAAATCTATAGGACATACATTTTCTATCATAGCTTCGTCAAGCAACAATGAAAAAGCATCATTATAACGACGCAGAGAAACGCTTCCCCTTAAATCATTAAAGATCTGATCAATAACATCTTCCTCAAAAGGGAAATATGGCTTATCACTACATTCTAATGTTCGATAAAGGGGATTATTTAATAGTTCTTTCAAATATAATTTGAACGCGTCTAGATCAGGTATACCTAATTCTATCTTATCTTTAATTCGAGATTTTACAGCTTCTTGTAAATAATCGCTTAAATCAGAAACATCCATCATTGCTGATTGTGTAAGATTCAAGAAGATTAGCAGATTGTTAGGAACATAATCCAATAAGCTACGAATTAAATTATTTACATTACTTATACTAACTGTATTTAAGATTGATATTGACTCAAATTCATCAATCCAAATAATAACACAAGAATAAGCCTTTTTATCATACGTAATAACAGAAAATAAAGCTGATAAAAGCTCTATATAATCAATATCTGATACTAATTTTCTTGATACATTCTTATCTACAAAATTAGATGTGATAGATGCTGTTCCATATAAATAGGACTTCATCATCTGAGGTGACACAGTTGGGTTAAGCAACAAACTTACAATATTTTGTATAAGCACATTATCAGTAACTTGATTTAACACACTCGCAATATCAATTTTCGCCTTCTCTAATCTTCTTCTAATATCATCAATATCAATCTTATCTATAATTTGAGTATATATCTCTTTTACAGGTTCTTTACTCCTAGGAAAATTTATAATTAAAGGTAAAGGTAAACTATATGTTTCTATATTTAAATTGCTTAGGATATTTAAATTAGTAAAATACCTCGCAGCATGCGTTTTTCCACTACCATAATCTCCCCAATTAAGTATAAGACTAGAATTGGGAATTTTTATAGCTTTCAAAATTCTATTTTCTATTCGCTTTTTTAAATCCGGAAAGCCTGCCCAAATTAGTTCATCAGAACTAAGTGCAGGAGTCAAACGAAATGGGTTACTTTTTAAATTAAATTGTGTATAACTATTCATAACGCTACCTTTTTTGTATATAACCGTCTTTATATTGTTCTTGAAATCTATAAATATAATTTGAATATTCCTTTCTCGCAAATATTTTTTTTATATCTTCAGTATCTAATACAATAGAATGATTATAAAATAATATATATCGTATATAATACGAAAACAATGAAAAAGTAACTCGATTAGGAGCTAATGTATGAAAAAAATAAAAGCTTTGATCCAAATAAGCAACGAACATTTTATAATCACTATCTTGAAACATCTTATTTTTTAATCCATAAATTTCATTTAACACCTTCATATAAAAGGAATCGATGTAAGCATCTAGTGATACCATCATATGCAATGCAAGATCTCTTCCAACCGTAAGATTATAAAATAATCTTTTACCCAAGTTTGTCAGGGAAAAACTTAAATCATCTTTTAAATCAATGATACTCAAGTCATATAACCAATTCAATCTGGACATTAATACATGTTCCAAATAGCTTTCACTTTTGTTCCATTCACTTATTCGCTTCTTCACAGTTCTTAAAGATAAAAACTTTCCTGGATTATTCAACTTTACATATTCAATACATAAATCCATATTAGACAATAATTTCTCCTGAAATATTTTCTTTAAAGACAAGTATGAAATACTATAATTTACATAAGACAATTCTAATATTGTATAAATAAAGAAATAATCTTGCCTCAAAATATTCTCCAAAAAAAATGATTGCTCAAATAATGAAAGAACAAATGGATTTTCTCCATTACTTTCTCTTAAATTTTTTCTCAACACACAATAAACTTTGCCAATCTTACCGAGCTCATAATACCCCATTGATTTATGAATCAAACCTAGACTGATGCCTAGTTCTATATATGGAGCAGCTGAATTACCTGTCTTAGTAATAATAATATTACCTTTTCTATTTTTATATAAGCTCAAATATTCGTTATAACTTTGACAATATCTTTCAAAATCCAAGTTAGTTTTAGATATCGGGACACGTCCATTCTCATTAAAATATTTCAACAAAAGTTTTAAATATCCTAACCGACGTATTTTAGTATTAGAACTAAGAATCTCTAAATCAAAAGAATCCTTTAAAGGTACTTCACATTGAAAAAAGTTTGTATTAATACTTTTCTTCATGTTTTCCTTTAAAAGCTTACCTAAAAATAAAAAAAACTCATAGCTGTCCCAATATGACTTATTTATTTCAAACTCTTCAATATAAACTAAGCCTTCTTTTTCTTTAAAATTAGACCAATAATTATCAATAGAATTAGGAAAGTTCTGTGTCAGATATCTGATATTAGTAGAAAAAGATAAAGTGTATAAATGAGTAATAATATCATCCAAGATACCATTACCTTGCAAATTTATCATACGTTTAATGTGTATTGAAAAAATTTGCTCTATATGATCCATAAAATCATTAAGTTCCCAATTCTGGCTTATGGAATCGTTCAACTTAATTACAATATTAAGTTCAAATTCCATAAAGACAAGACTCAGTAACTGTTTAGAAGTTTCAAAATTATAACTAGAAACGCCTAAACTATTAATAAAATATTTTACACAATTCTTTATCATCAAAATACATCAATAAAAACATAGCTTTATACTAATTAGTCTAAAGATTCAGGTTCATCATCATAATCATAATCCACAAGACTATTAGGTTCTTCTTTAATTAAGGATGTAAATATATCCAAAAAAGCGCTATTCCGGTAAAAATAGTTAGGATTTATTTCTAATTTTTCTTTTAGCATATAATAAAATCCATAATTTGCATACTCTTCCATCTTTTGAATAAGAATATCGACAGCTTTGCGTGCCGTAATTTCTCCCTTATCCAAAGCTATAAAATCAATCTCTGCACGAGCGACCAAAGCAACAAACATAAACTTCGTTATCTCATGATAATTTCTACGTCCCTTACGTGCATCTACATTACCCCAATTTCGAATAGCCCAACCAAACTTTTTAGTTTCACCATCTAATGGCATACTTTTATCAAAGTATAAACCTATGAAAAAAGCCATAATATAGGCCTCATATCCTGCTCCTAATACTTTTGCACGAGACTCCTGATATTGTGATGTTCCTTTTCCATAATCACATAAACTTTTTATAATTGGTTCTTCATACTGAACTTCAAATTCTGGGTCACGACCTTCCCAAAGATCAAATAATTTATCTCTTTTCATAGTACTAATCTTTTATTTTCGAAATTTTGATACACACTGTAGATAAGTCAATGGGGTCAAAAGGTTTTTCCTTTTCAATTCGGTAAACAGAACATTTCAAATTTTCCAATTTGCTTTGATTTATACGACAATCTCCCGTTGACACATCTTTCTCAAGCAAATCCTTAGTCACAATGATACATTGTTTCTTAATACCCGCAATAATATTATAAAACTCATCTTCCTTTATTTCACCAAAAGATGAAGTTGGAGCATCAAATATCAAAGGATAATCTTCTTCTCTAGTTAAAGTTGTTAAATCGGAAATTGCAAAAAGAATAGACATATACATTGTTGTTTTTAAAGCCCCGTTGGGGTCATAAATATGATCGCCATTCGAACTAATCAAACTAATTTTTGCCTGTCCATTTGCTCTTTCGATAATATTTACAGTCCCGTGGAAATCAGCCGGATTTAATCTCTCCAAATAAGAATTAGCGTGTTCGCTTAATTTGTCTAGGAAATTTCTTAGATTCTTTTCCCTAGCTGATTTAAATGCACGACAAATTCTATCAAGAATTGTATGAACATCACGATAAACCTTCGTCATACCTTTCGATGGGGATAATTCCTCGAACTTGGCATCAATATCAGCCTTTTGAGCAATCAAATCAGAAAGTTTTCTTTTTAATTCAACAATCCTGTCATCGGCTTTTCTCTTCTCCTCAAAAAATCCCTTTAAATCATGAAAGTTCTTTTCCAAAAGACTTTCAGAAACCCCATCTGCTTGTATAATGATTCGTTTACGTTCCTCCTCAGCATCTTCCAATTGTTCAATAACTTTCTGTAAATCAATCTTTCTTGCAGCTACAAATTCTATATTTTCCCTAATTTCATTGGCATATCCAAAGACTCTAGCTGACTCATCTCCCCCCAAACTAATTCCTAAATTGCGAATCTCATTAATATAATTATTAGGGAACAATGGTTTATCTTCTATTTTCTTTTCATTTTCCTTTTTCTGGGCTTCTAGATGTCTCTTATAATCTTCTAGCTTCCTAACCATAAAATTATAGGCATCAGACCCCTCTGGAGCAGGGCTTCCACAGACTTTACAAATATGCTCATCTATCATTTCCTGCATAGTCTGTAAATCGGGTAAATCCCATGGTAAAGCAGTTGCCCCGTTTGACAAAATGGTCAATTCCTCGTAAGCCTCTTGTTTACCCTTCAATCTAGCTTGTTGAGTGATATAATCTTTGTTCAACTTTCTCTTTGTCCGAGCCAATGCAGCCGCTCTAACTTGAAATTCCCTCAATATACCTGGAAAGGCACAAAGAATCCATTCATCATCTAATAATCTTAAATTATAATTCTCCGTAGATTGTTGTTCTAAACGTCGTTTTCTGTCTGTCAACGAATTAATTCTATACTTAATTTCCTGATATCTTTCACTAGCTTCTTGATTTCGTTCCAAATCCTCAATACGAACTTGATAATCAGATGCTACGCTCTCCTGTCTTTCCAAATCAGATTTTACTTCACAAATTTTAGTCATTATTTCAATCTGAAGCATCTCATACGTCTTAGCAAGCTTTGATATCTTGTCATCTGATTTCAGTTCTTTTTTATATGCCTTATCCGATGTAATCTCCATATTATCAGTTAATAAAACGAATGAATCAAAATCACGTATATCTGAAAATTTTTCCACTAACGTATTTAAAGCCTTTTCATCTTCAAAAACATTTAAATTGTTTTCTCCTTTAAAAAGACAGTATCGACGCATGTACGTATCAAAGCAAGAATCCAACATTTGCTTTCCACTTCGCATAATACGTTCAGATCCAATACAATCATATCCATTGAATTGATAATTTGAAGGTATAATACTATCTCCATCACGAGTAAAGTCTAATGATTTTTCTACAATTTTATCACTATCTCCTTCGCTCTTAAAATACATTACAACCCGAACCGAATCAGTTTCATTATCAAATAATTCTTTCTTTCGCTTAGCTGATAAGACTCGTTCCGTTTTATCTTCTGTCTGCGATGTATTAAACAACCATTCTAAAGCCTCAAAAAATGTGGTTTTACCATCACCATTATCACCAATAATCAAAGTTAGCCCATCCTTAAACTCAAAAGTATTATCTCCATAATAACTACGAAAATTTCGGATTATAATTTTATTTATTATCATAGCACATTATTTTTAAGGAAGTTAGTTACTTCATTATATATTTCTCTTTCTGAATGTCCTCTAAGTTGATAATATATTATCTTTGCTACGGTAGAAATTACGATATTCTCGTCATCTAAAGCATTCTGTAACGAATCATAGTTATCAGGGTTATATCCTCCATAACTAATTAGAGCAGAGTCTTCTATCACTGCCTTGAAAATTTTATCACCGTTTGTCATAGATTATATTTTTATTAATTAAACATTGAAAGTCCATAATAACGCATCACATCATCCAACTCAGCTACACTATCGATGCTGTTCTCTGAAAGCAGGGCAAAATTTTTCACACGCTTCAGTTCATTGGACAATAAACTTTTCTCCAAGTAAAAAGACGCTGTATCCATTTGTACCTTTGGAGCTACTACTAAATCATGTATAATAGCCATGTGCTTATCTGGATGTTTTCGTAAAATACGACCACGACGTTGAATAAACTGTCGTGGATTTCCTGTACTCGCACAGAAGATAGCCAATTCACTTCTCGGTACATCTACTCCTTCATCCAGACATTTCATCGAAGTTAACACATCTATCCTCCCATCTGCAAAATCTTTTATTATATTATCTCTATCACTTGATTGCGATGTAAACTTCCTAACCGTTATACGTTCATCTATATTTCTGACAATCATAGTATATTGATCTATCAAGCTATCTGTAAACTCATCAACACCTATGACATCCTTCGTGTCAAATATATCAGACTCTGATTCCGGTTCCTCTCCCTCTGGCACATATACTAAAGAATATTTCAAATTACCTTTAATTCTATAATGCCCTTCTAATATATTTTTAAAAACTATTTTTTTATTTGCAGCTTTATGTATGATACGTTTTCTTTTTAATAATAAAGCTGTCAAAATAGGATCACTTTTTATAAGCGAATTTTGATTTGCAGAATAATACTTTGCTATCTTCTCTGATAGTACTACATATTCTGCCATTTCATTATCTGTTAACCTCACAATATGAGGATAATAGCAATACCTACATAGTACACCATTTCTAATGGCTTCTTCCATACTATACTCAAATGTATAGCTATCCTTAACTCCAAAAAATGAATTTATCGCCGAATTTCCTTCTTCATCATATTGTCTGTCCGGAGTTGCAGAAAGACCAATACGCCTTAAATATTTTATTTCCGAAAGTCTTTTCATTATTAATTTAGAACCCATATTATGGACTTCATCGGCTATCAATAAGAGTTGTCCTTTAGGAAAGTCATTTAAATCATAAAAAGTACGCTCTTTAGCAAATGAAGAATAAGTTGAAATGATAATGTATGAGTTCTCCTTGCCTGTAGAGCTAAGACGTTCTCCTATTTTGATTTTAGCTACCTCCTCTTTCCAATTATTATTCTTCGAGCTGACCTTTATAATCTTATTAAAATAAAACCTTCGACATTCTTTTTCCCACTGTTCCACCAACGTAATTGTAGGAACCAATATCAGTGCTTTATAATAACCTGAATGTTTATATATTTCCAATAAGCAATTCAGAGAGGTAATAGTCTTACCAGTTCCTGTAGCCATAGCGAAAAGCCCCTTCTGTTTATTCTTTTTCCAATTTTCAAAGGCTAACCTTTGATATTCTCGAGGTTCATCAAATGGGAAACAGGGAACATTCGTGTCTTTTACGATAGATACTGTCTTTCCTTTCTTTATTTCTTTCAATTTTAATTCCACATCCAACAATTCATCAATATCCTTCACATCCGAATAAGTACGAATTGCAGCAATTAAAGCATCTGGAGAAAGATATTCTATATCTTTTTTCTCTCTAGCCATAATCGCATCAAAATCTTTCTTTTGATTTTGAATGCGCTTTTGTGTCATTTTATCCAAAGAGTCGCTCCTATCTATTTTAATCTCTTCTAGATTCGTAAATAGTCCTCTCAAAGTAAAGTTTGCAGAACCAATAAATGAAATCACACTATCTCCATCTCGGAACTGTCCAGACTTTGTATGTGCTATTCCATTGGTTAGTTTTGGCTTAATAATCCGAATATCGATTGTTTTATTTCGAATCATAAAAGCCAAACAATTGAAAAATTGCTCCTGATACTCATCAAAGGTTTCTCTCAACAGATCAAAATCAGACAAATCTACACAATCAATCGGACTCTCTCCTAACCCTTTGGTTATAGATTCCTTATCTTTAGAAGAAACAATTTGGTTAATCACCAATCTAATCTTCCCGCCTTTTGATATGAAAGAAGCAAAAGCTGTTGCAAGTACGCTAATAGTGGCAGAACTAAAGTATCCTAGTTGCAAATCAAACTCTGAACTATTATTTAATGCATCTGAAAAAAAACGTTCAGGATTGTATACATCACCCACCTTATACATTCCATCGTCTGACCATACAACGTCTCGCAACATAAGCTTATCTCCTTATAATTAAATAAAACAATTTGCGCACATTACCTCGTCACCAAAGACATCAACCAATTTAGAACTTTTATTTTGTTTCCTGTTCGCCTCTTGACGTTTTATTATATCTAACTTTATCTGTCTAATTCGTTCTGGTTTGATAAGTTCGGCTAAACTCTCATTTTGATTCCAAGTATATCCATCTTTTTCAAACTCCATTGCTTTCTTGAATAAATCCGGATGTTGTTCATACAACCAAATCCATTCTATTTTCTGCTGATAGAAGCAGAAATAACATCCAGAACGACTTCTACAGTAAGTCCCTTTCTGTCCATCAACCTCAAATGGTATCTCTTTGTAATAATCTGGAATTCCTACGCCACTTTTTTCCAGCAACTTAAAAATATCCTCTTTTACCAATACATCCGTATTATCCAGTAAAGGAAATTCCGCTTCTTCTAACTTACCTACAGGATAATCTGTCGTCTTTAAAAATCTAAAAACGGCATGATTAAAAATTCTGACATCAAAATCCAACAAGGCATTTAACTTCTTTGAGTAGTAAAACTGTTTGGTTATGGGTTTCTCTACTAAAGCCATTAATTCATCCTTTAAGACCCCTTCCGGATATAGGTCATTGTAAATATCTATGATTTGATTTAAATTATCATTATGTAAGAATTTATTAATTACATCCAAACTCCAGATGTTTCTTCTAAAAGGAAATACGGTCTGAATATTAGGCCTAGAAGAAACGTATCCATCTCGATCTTCATCTCCACGAATGCCAACATAAGATACGACATCATCTTCTCCCACATATTTTTCAAAAGGCTCTAATTTCATTTTTTTTGTACACCAACGAGCTTGTGGAGAAGGTAAAAAACCTCCTACTAATTTCAGAAAATACTCAAAAGGAGTAATTGAAAGATTTTCATTTTTCACAGAGCTCAAACTTTTAATTGTGCCCAAAGATGCTCTTAAACGATCTATTAGAACATACGTTTCCTTCAATTCACATCCTGTGTCAGAATTATAGTATTCTATTTTTAACTTCGGATATTTTTCCTTTAGATAAATGGCTAATGCCGCACTATCTTTTCCTCCAGAAATTCCTAATATATGTCTTACTTTCATTGGTTAATTTTGCTATTTAATATACTTAATAACGTACAGATATCAAAATTTGTATCTCCTGAGAGAAGACTGTTAATTTTACGCTCCAATTCTCTGGACCGTTGTTTGTCCTTTTCAGACAAACGATAAGTCTGATTTTTCATATCCGCTCCGTGAGTAGAGACCAAATCAAAAGCATAAATATCATCGTCTTTGCTTCCTTCATTTAATAATAACGCAATATCAGAATATTTTTCACATTCACGGAACATAAAAATTAAATTATCCACTAATTCTTCTTCTTGTTCATCCCGCAAGGTATCCAAAGATTGATCCAATGCAGTGTAACAAATAGACTGAAACCACTCTACCCGGTTATCAAATCGAGTCATTACATGATGGTAAAATTCTTTCAACTTATCGGTAAGCAAATATTCTTTTATACATTTAAATCGGTCCCTTACTTCAATGATATACTCTGAGTATTCATGGGATTTAAATCCTAATGTATCTACCAACCGTTCTTCAATTCTATCAATAAGATGAACATAACAGCTACGAAGCTCTTTCACAGCCCGTTGTATAATGCTGCAATAATTTGATACAAATTGCTCCTGGCTCAAATCTTCTCTTTTATACCCTAAAGCCTCAGGCAAATCCTCAAAGAAAGCTTTCTCTGGATCCTTAGCATTAGCTAATACATCACGAAATTTGAGAGTCGCTAAATGATTAAACTTATGTGTATACTTTGTATATTCATCTAATCGATTATAAAAAATAAAGAACGGCTTTATCGTTTCCACGAACTTATCACTACTAATGACCTCTTTATCATCCAAGTTAATAAATTTCCGATATTGATTAAAGAAAGCCAATTTTATGCCATCCACTGCAAAGGCCTTCACTTCATAATCAGCCACGTGTTTTTGAAATAAAGCCAACACTTCTAAATCTACTTCAGGTATATATCCTCCAGTGTTTACATCATATAGCGAATAATCCTGACGTTTCATATAAAAATACGTAGGAATCCAGAAATCTAAAAATCCTTGCTTCAACTTGTAAGGTTGTGATGACAAGATTTTTAATAGCTCTGATATTCTACGAGCCTTATTTACCGTACTTCTTAAAAAGTCTTCACAAACATTCCAAATTGCCCGTATATTATTATTAGGCACATCGGTGAATCTCCCCTCAACATGCAAGCCTGTATTCCGCAATAAGGAATAATAAATCGTTTTCTCTGGAGGAAATTTATCAGGGGCAAATCCCAAATCTATTTCATCACTATTCCCAACTAAAGCCTTTAAGTACCTTGCTTTTGCAGAAGTAATTTGAGGACTTAATTTATGTTTATTGAAAAGCTCATTATTCATGATAGGAGTATTATAATACACTTCATCACAAATATGTGATATCAGACTATTAAAATCTCGATGTGACATAATTTCTTGTTCTACACCTCGATACACCCAAGTTACATTTTTATTATAAAAAAACAGGTTATCTGTAATGGCTTTATTTAATTTCAGTTCCTCGTATTCTTTATGCTTCTTTACTTCTGAAATAGCGACTTTATCATTCTTATCTATCAGAACTTTACTAAGAATATAATCACACTTATTAATCTCATAAAGATGTCCTATAATATCCTTTGTATTATTGAATACAGCAAAAATAAGAGCATGTTCGTTTTCTCTGCTAAACTCTTTTACCGAATCTAAGGCATCATTACGAGTTGAGAAAATCAACTCAACAACTCCATCTGTATCACCTGTTGAAACAATATCCATCGGTGAGTCCAGAATCATGTAGTCAAAAAAGCGAGGAGTGCCACGTTGATAGAAATGAGCTTTTACAGGAGTAACGCATTTATTGAAGAATACACGCAATTCATCGGCATAATTGACCGGTTTAGGCACCACATTACCCGCTTTTATCATTTCTTCTTCAATATTTACATCGGTACCTTCAAACAAGATTACTCTCTGTTTATATTCTGCGTAACGAAATAACTGAACCTGTATTAGCTCATTAATAATGTGTTCAGCATTGGATATATTCATCGCATCTTTTGCATAACATGCCAATTCTTTTACGGTCATATGAAAACTAGCAACCCCGAAAAGATTCAATAGTCCAACAGCCTTTACCAACTCTATTGCATCACACCTCTCACGCTGTGAAGCCCAAATATTCAGTCCTTCTGCACGAACAATCGTTGAATGAATCACACTCCAACTCGTAGAATCAAAATGTACATCCTTCAACATTGAATAGAAATTGTAAATAATGTAATCATATACAATACTAAGATTATAAGTCATACACTTTTGAGGCCTAAACTCACTAAACGAGCCTTGACCTTTTGCTGCAAGGAACGAGAATAAAGATCGTTCATTTTGTCCATATCGTTGAATGGCCTGAGTCATTACATAAGCAGCAAATGGGTCCAATGGATATAATTGCTTAGCCGTAGAGTATGATAAAGTATCTTTTAAGAATTTAGTCGTTTGTCCAAGAGAAAATATTTCTCTGAAAGTATCCCCATCTTCGATTGCAGTATGAGCTCCTCTTCGTTGACATGAAGCAAGATACAATAATTGTTCAACTGGTTCAACAAAAACCAGCTCTTTAAAGCGACCTTTTACTTTAGTCCATTCATTTCGTTGTTCTTCATTCAAACTTTTTGCATACGAACTAAAATTCTGATGCAATGTCGTTATCAATAAAATATTTCTAGAAGGAACATTCACAAATTCCGCTAACTTTTGTAAGAAATACAGTTCCTGTTCAGGATTATTTTTAGCGGCATGTTCTAATATCTTACCAAATTCATCGATAACAAGCAGCAAAAACTTGTTTTCTCTTGCCAATCGCTGATAATACACCTTTAACTCATCCAATACACTATTGGATGTACCCTCCCTATTAAGCTTGCGGCTTAATAAAACGCTTAAATCTGTATAATCACCTACAATATTTAAAATTTCAAATTCAGTACACTCTGAGAGTAAACTAGGATTTAACAAGTATTTACTACGATTCTTTTTATCTAGATCAGCCTCTAATGCAAGCAAAAAGCTAGACTTACCAGTACCATAGGTACCAATAATCGTATAAGAATGGATACCAGTCTTGAATCCATTTATAAGATTGTTGACCACATTCTGAGCGTTAGGAGTTACAATATATTGCATCCCTTTAGCAAACCCATTTTCTATATTGGCTGATAAATTAAATGTCTGCATTGTCGTAGTAATTATTTAAAATCATCATCGGATCAATATCTTGAATAAATTGCATCTGTCGGATTCCTGCTACATCACTATAGTTTACAAAGTTATTATACTTTTCCGCGATATATTTTAACATGCTTATTGTCTCCAAATCCGACATACAAAAGATTAAACCTAATTCTTGCAAAAGCTCATAAGGAACAGTTCGTTCCTCTCCTTTTAACTTGACTAAACCATAAAAGAAGATTTCAGGTGTAACCTGTCTTTTACCATCTATATTAAAGAAATAAGCTTTATTATTATCGCTATCCATTCTTATTAAGTCAAGGTCTAGAAGTAAAGAAGAATAATCCTCATTTGAAGAAGCTTTTTGGGGAATAATATAATTCAACAATAAAACCCCAATATCTTTTTTTACAGTATTCTCATTAAACAAACTGTACTTATTATCTTCTAAGAGCCGTCTTTTCACATAATATAAAACTTGAACCCGATCAAACTCTTTACGTTCTTTTTGTAAACCTCTAAAAAACCAATCATACAATGTAGCCTCACCACTTGTCACAATTGTAAAATGCAATAACCATAGCGTTGCTAAATCCTCAATATATTTATCTCGGCCTACAACTTCATCAAAAAGATAGTCAGCCAATTCGCTTAAATGCTCCCCATCATACAGACCAAAAGATTTCAACCAAAAACGAATAGATGAAACCATATTCTTCCCTACACCTAAGTCAATTACTGCATCAGGAGAATTAAAATTTCTTTCATGATTCACAAAATCATATCCTTTTTTTAACCACAAAGACTTACAAGGGAATGATTCATGACCTGAAAATGTATACTTTATATTCATATAATTCCTATTAACTGAGACAAATGTCTAAAAAAAGTTCTTATATACAGCTCTTTTAAGCGTACAAAGATATAAAAACTCATTGTGATTGTTTCACTTTTACCTTAATCTTTTTGCAATGTTGACACTAACCAACTAAATATTACGAGAAATGTATATACATTTTTTGTAGTAACGATTTATATAATTGCATTTTTATATAGCACAAAAATCCCAAATAGAGCAACATCGAAATTTCGTTTATTTATGGGAAAATTGCGATTTGATTTTTTTATAATAATGAGAAGGAAACAGCTAACTTACATCAGAACTATACATCATTAATCAACACGATTATTATATTTCCTCTCAGCTGTTGTAAAATAGCCCAAAGAAACTTTAGTACCAACTAATACTAGGTTTGAAAGTCTCTAAAATTGATTACTACAGAAAAGAGAGAGCTTTGTTGCTTAATATCAAATACCATTTCCCAGATTTTGACTGCGCATTCGTTCTCCATACCACAGATTTCCGTTTTACAGATTTATAGAAAGATACAGCACTATGCATGTGTTCCATGACATGTCTGTAAAATATACTGATAGCCAACAATGCCTATATAATGGATACATTGTTTTGAAGCATATGATAATTATTCTCAGGATTAGCCCATATCTGGTTAAGTTTTCTTTTTCTGCTATTATATTCAAGATAGATTGGGCGAGTAACATTACCCGGTAATCCACTAGTCAATATGTTTATTATAGGTGACGGTCCCAAACATATACTAAAAGTTTTCAAGTTTGGGTTATTTCTTCTAATTTCGTAATATTCATCCTATCCTTCAAACCCCAGTAATCCAAAACAATCTATCGATTCTATTTTTATCTTCATAAGAAAACCAAGTTACTTCACACTGAGATGTAACAGAAACATTATTGAAAAACCAATCCATGTATTCCTAATCTACTATGGAAAATGAAAAACTCTTTCTTCTGGTATTTCATTTTACATCTCTAGTACATCTGTATAATTGAAATTAACAAAGAATGAATTTTCTTTCTCAATATGGATATACTTAGTGGCAATAATTGATCTTTGACAGTTATCCACCCATTTCTCAAAACAATATTGCACACACATCAAGCAAACCGCAAAGCCGTTTTGCACAATAAGAATCAACATGCAAATCAGGTGGCATATTATACCTTTTCCGTTTTGTATCCGCTATAATTTCATCAATAGGCTTGGTTGGTGGAGTAAATTTCGATATAAATTTGTTGATATCCAAATTCTCAAGTTGCACTTCAAAATCATTCCACCATTCTGCATCTATATCATAGACCACCTGCATATTTTCGTAAATAAATGGATAGTTATTCTCTATCCATAGCTGAAAATCTGCATATCTTGTAACAAACCCTGTATAAATATAAGAACCATTCCCAATTATGTACAGATATTTCATTGCATTTCGTTTTACTATAGTTCCAGATTGAACATATTATGAAAATACATTAGTCCTTAAAACTTAATAATATAATATATATTATATTATTATATTCTTATCCATCCTTACCTTTTTTTATTTCAACCTCAAGGCCTACCATTGTAAAGGTACCAATGATAGCAGGGAAATATTTCATAAAATTGAACTTATCATCTTGCGTAAGCAGTGAGAAATACATTTCATCACTGAAACGCTGCAAGCCATGAAAGATTCTCAAGCAAGTTCCGCCATAGAACGCAGCAGACTCAAAGAATACTCCAGCATACAGGTCTGCAAGTATAATTTGTTGGTTAATTTCAAATATGGCGTTTCTCTTATGTTGCTCAGTTGTCAAGACATAACGGAAGAGTATATTGTCGAGTATTTTATTTTTCACCGTCTTAAGAATTTTAAAAGTGTCGAAATTGAATCAGCCTTTTTACCCACATGAATAGAATGACTTTTGAAGAATTGGCAATCAAATCACACAAAGCCTTTTCCGGTGATGCAATAAGAAATGCATAATCACCTTTATTCATAATTCTTACTCCTATCGGAAATGCCTTCCCCTAAATAAATTTGTAGTCATAACTGCCGACTGGAGTTTGAAAGCTTCGGGAATGTTTTTACTGTCATTGATTGATAAATATATACAGCCTCGGGCATAAGTCCATAATATCGTAGTGCAGTAGACATTGAAATATACGAAAGAGCATAGAAATGATTGGCAATTAAATCACTCGATAGATGTTCTGGGTTAATTAGTTTCAATCTAATAATAACCCCTTGTTTTTCAAGGCAGGGTACTTTCTTATTAGCGTACTTCAGTTCCGGATATAACGATTCAATGATTGAAATCGTTACTGGAATGTTTCCTATTTCACTTAATTGTCTATCCATACTGTAATATAGCAATAATTTGAACAATAAAAGAAATAACACTTCTTTTTCTGTTCAAAATATTACTACTGAGACAATCTTTAAAAATAGTGACTGCTGTCACATAATACTTACCCCAAAAGTAGATTATTCTTTAAAATGTCTTACAATTCACCGATTGTAAAGGTAGTAATGCAAATTAAATCTTGATACATTAATTCACTACACAACTACATGAATACTTCACTTTTTGTACCTTGTAGAAAATATTGAAAAAGCTTGGGAAATATACTATTTTTTCATACATTTGTATGGAGTCAAAGGCTTTCGGAAATTGCGAAACATTTCTAACACTTTGATTATCAGATTTTTAAATACTACAATATTGTACCTTACGTGTATTTGAGTTTTTCAAACAAATTTTGAACTTATTGAATACCAATGTTTGTCGAGATTTTCTAAATAACTGCATCGGCAAGTAGTATATTGTAATCAACTGCAACGAATTAGAACCAACTATAATGAAGTCGCTGATTTTCAGCGGCTTTTTTATTTTCCAAAAATCCAGCTATAAACAGTTGGATACTGTTGTTCACCATATTTTTCTACCGTATTTCTACCGCGGAACAATTAAGGGCTTTTGCCCGATGTCACACTGACGCATTTGTTGACGTGTATTGACAATGGTTTACGTGAGTAGACAAAAAGGGAAATTATCCGAGCTGTAAAAAGCTCATGTTTCACTAAAATATGGAGAATAACAAAAATGGAAGTAAAAAGAATCTGCCAGTGGTGCGGCAAGCCTTTCATGGCAAAAAAGACCACTACTAATTATTGTAGTCCGCAATGTTCCAAAAGAGGTTACAAACACCGCATGAAGGAACGTAGAATGGAAATGCGCGAATTTCAGGAAATGCTGGAGGTAAAGAACAAACTGGAGAGCCAGGAATACTTTACCTTTTCTCAAGCAGCCAGACTAATGGGAGTTTCTCGCCAGTATGTCTATAAACTGGTAAAGGAGGACAAACTTCGTGCATCAAGGCTGAGTTCAAGAATGTCGCTCATCAGAAGAACCGACATCGAACTTATGCTGAAAACAAAACCTTATGAAGTTCTCAGACCAAAAGATGAATTTGACGTTACCGAGTATTATACCGCTGAACAGATTGCGGAAAAGTACAAAGTCAACGCCAAATGGGTGTGGACCTATACCCGGCAAAACAATATTCCCAAAGTCAGAATCCGCCAGTTCAATTATTACAGTAAAAAGCACATAGATGCGGCATTTGCCAAATATAAGACGGATGACGCCTTGACCGAATGGTACACTCCGAAGGAAATCGAGAAAAACTATGGGATGACACGTGTAGCCATCCGTTCACATGTTTACCGCAACAACATCCCTTCAAAGAAAGAGCACGGCCAGATATTCTACTCAAAACTTCACTTCGATCTGTCCAAGAAGACAACCGAAGATGATTCTTCAGAATATTATACCGTGCAGGAAGCCATGAAGAAGTATAGTCTCACACGGGATTCAGTTTACGGCATTCTGCAATTCCACGAAATAAAACGGGAGAAAAAAGGGCGCTTTGTGAGATTCCTGAAAGTGGAATTTGACCACATTATGGGCGCCAGATAATGAATCTGTACAGACAGATATACAGACTGGAAAATGATTTTATGCTGAATGCGGTCTGCATAAAGTCATTGTGCATCTTCACCGCAAAATTTAAGTCAACTAATAACATTTGTAACTATGTCAGAATGTAAAACTGTAACTTTGAGAACCCGCCCGTTAAAAAATGGTATGCTTTCCTTCTATCTGGACTATTATCCGGGCTACCGTGACCAAGAAACAATGAAGACTATCCGTCACGAAGGTTTGAACATTTATATCTATGCAAATCCGAAGAATCAGCGGGAACGTGACTTCAATGCAACCATGTCAGAGAAAGCAGAAGCCATCCGATGCCGGCGCTTTGAAGCTATCGTAAACGAACGATATGATTTCTTTGACAAAAGAAAATATAAGGCAGACTTTCTGGAATACTACCGTAAGCAACTTCCCAAGCACGACCAGAAATGGGAATTCGTTTATCAGCACTTCTATAACTTCGTACATGGCAAATGTACTTTCGAAGAAATTGATGTGGAGCTGTGCAACAAGTTTCGTGAATATCTGCTCAATGCCAGACAGCTAAAACGGGATGGATATATTACACGAAACTCTGCGTCCGGCTACTGGTCCACATTCAGAGGATTCCTGAAAATTCTCTATCGCAATCGGCTGATCAAGGCAAACATAAATGATTTTCTGGAAAAGATTGAACCGGAAGATGTGGTAAAGGACTATCTGAGTGTTGAGGAATTGTACTGTCTGGCCGAAACGCCATGCAAGATACCAGTTCTAAAAACTGCTTCCCTCTTTTCGTGCCTGACCAGTTTGAGACTCAGTGACATACTTACTCTCTGCTGGGAGGAAATCGTTGATTTTGCAGCAGGAGGAAAATGTGTACACACCATCACGCAGAAGACAAAGACGGAAGACATCATCCCCATTAGTGATGAAGCTCTGAAGCTAATAGAATACTCACCTGAGAAGAAGGGTTTGGTATTCAAAGGTCTGAAAAGGTGCTGGACCCAGGTTCCCATGAAGGAATGGATTCGTTCTGCCGGAATCACCAAGAATATAACATTCCATTCGTATCGTAGAACATTCGCAACCCTGCAAGGAGCTGCAGGGACCGACATCCGTACCATACAAAGTATGATGGCTCACAAGAGCATAATCACGACCCAAAGATACATGAAAGTAGTGGACAGCAACAAGCGTGAAGCGAGCAACAAGATTACCCTAAAAAGGAAAGGATAGCAGTCTGTATTCTATATAAATAATAGGCCTAAAGTATGATTATAGTATGATTTAGAGTATGATTTTCGTACTTTAGGCTTATTTTTCTTAAAATCTCAACGATTATCTGTCACTAATTACAACTATTTGGAAATAGAAAATATATTTGCCACAAAAACTAATACATATAATTACGGAACATGACAAACAATATTAAATTATCGGCACGAAAGACAAGTTTCATACTTGCAGTAAGTTGTATCCTTTTTTCAGTAATTGCAACATATCTGTACATTAATCACCAGATAGATCTGATCAGATATACAACACCTATAATATTAGGAACTGTTGTAATAATCATAACGTGTGGAGGATTACAACGTGTATTCTATATATTCCTTACGGATGAATGTCCGCAGATCTTTTCTGATAATCAAAGAAATTCTATACCTGACAAAGTTATTCCCAAACCAGATATGATAATTGAAGAATGCAGTGAACCAACTGTAGAAGTTTCAGATATAGAAATGATTGAAGTTAGCAATGCAACAGAAGTTATTTCAATGATTGAGTTACCGGAAAAGACAAAAAATACTGATACTACAAAAAACAAAGCTGCCAGCTCTGAAATCGTTACATCCATTACAATATCAGAGAAACATGATGATTCGAAAGAAGTAAAAGTTTTAGAGCAACAACCTACCTCAGAAGTTAAACCCGAAGCTTTTTCATATCTACAGGGATTCGAAAGCCGTATGGAAGAAATTCAGAATGAAGAACTGGAGAAAAAAATAATGATTATAAAAGCTATTCATGAATATGTCACCTATTCTACCGCAAAATTTCTCACCAAAGAGAATCTGCTTATACTACATGAAAATATAGACCATTTGGCAAGTGGGCAATCAGATTTGTATAAACCCATCCGTTCAAAAATGGAAACTCCTCTTACATCACCTTCATTAAGACATTTTGTCTGGAATATAGGCGAACGGTTAGGTATATCATTATCAGAAAGAGCCAATTTCATAAAAACTATATTCCCTAATGAATTAAAAAATGCAACCTTGGGATACCTTGTCAAGAATCTCAAAGATACCATACACAGTCAGATTCCTATTGACAGTCCAAAATATGATGATTTTAAATTTGATTATACTCTTATAAACAAAGCGCAGTGTGAGAAAATAATGAATTAATACAGACCGGAAAATGATTCTCGTCTCCTATTTTTCTGCATAATGTCATTGATTTAGTTTGTGGCGTATTTAAACACAACAAATAAAGACATTATGCATTTTAAAAATTTAACCTTTAACGATTTACCTACAGTTGTAGGTGAATTATGTAAGAGAATTGAAAGTCTGGAAACTGTATTGAAAAACAGTCTGGCAGTCCAAAACAAGGTCAAAGAGAACCATCACGTTCCTATGACGGTGGATGAAGTATGTACCTACCTTGGCATATCCAAATCCTCATTTTATTATAAGGTCAAGCATGGGGGCATTCCTGTAATCAAACAAGGCAAACATCTTTTTGTCTATCGTGATGAACTGGACAAATGGCTTGAGACCGGAAGAAAGGTACAGGTTCCACTGACTTTTGAAGAAGAACAGACACAGATGCTTGCTGCCACCCGTCGTAAGGCTAACCCTAAAAACGTGTAAGGCCTATGGACAAGACAGACATTAGAATTCCTACTGACGAGGAATTGACCGCTTATATGGAGGAATCTGCTGTAAGTGCAAACGGAGCTTATGAACAGTCACCGGTTGTATTGATGGTAGATGATGCCGCAATCGGTACACTGGGGAACTTCAGTGCCTCTATAGGCAAGGCCAAAAGTAAGAAAACTTTTAACGTTACAGCCATTGCAGCATCGGCATTGAAAAACGGTACTGTGCTGAAATACCGTTCATCATTTCCAGAGGATAAGCGAACTGTGCTGTACATTGATACAGAACAGGGACGCCATCATTGCCAGAAAGTATTGAAAAGAATCCTGTGCCTTGCCGGACTCCCGGAGGACAAAAATCCAGATAATCTGATTATGCTGGCTTTGCGCAAGTACGCCCCTCCGATACGTCTGGCTATAGTCGAACAGGCTATCGGCACAATCCCCGATCTCGGACTGGTGATTATAGATGGCATCCGAGACTTTCTTTATGATATCAATTCCCCCAGTGAAGCGACCGATATTATTTCCAGATTCATGCAATGGACGGATGACCGCCAGATTCACATTCATACAATTCTCCATCAGAACAAGAATGACGAGAATGCCCGTGGTCACATCGGCACGGAACTGAACAACAAAGCTGAAACAGTCATGCAGGTAGAAGTGGACAAAATGGACAGGACAGTAAGTATAGTAGAAGCCATTCATATCCGTGACCGGGAATTTGAACCGTTTGCTTTCCGTATAAACGATGAAGTCTTACCTGAACTGCTGGATTCCTATCAGCCCCAGGAAAAGAAAATTGGAAGACCTGCAAAAGAACCGTTTGATCCGTACAAGGAAATTTCCGAGAGCGTGCATCGGGCAGCTCTGGACGCAGCTTTTACAAACGTCTGTATTACCAGTTATGACGATTATCTGGAACGGCTGAAGGAAGGATATGCCCTGCAGGATATTAAGCTGGGACATAACAAAGCGGTTAAAGTTGCCACCTTCCTCAGTAACAAAAGGATGGTCATAAAAGAGGGAAAGGAATATAAAATCAACCCAGACAGCCATTATTGAATCCGGCTTTACTTTATTGGCAGGGTGTACATATTAGAATAAAGCAAAGGCATAAAGACGTTACAAGGAATATTCATCTTCTCCCCTTTTATTGGATAACCAGAATACTTATATCGTTTATGGTAGCAGTCGAAATGCCAATTTCATTTGTATATACGACACGGCTTGCCGTGCAGTTTCAACAGGTATCTGTTGCGAGATATGCCAAGGTATAACCTCCACTCCGTTATGGTTGTACATTGGCGCTCTCGCCGGCTCAGCCACTTCGCCGGTGCGGTACTCGCAGGCTCGCACCTTAACCCGTTATAATATTAGATTCTCATGGAAAAAGAAATAATAAAACAAACAGAACAGAACGAGACTCCGGACAATAGGAGAACCGTATTTATCGGGGCCAAAGTCAGCCCCCGACAGAAAGAACATATCAAGTCAATGGCCGAACAATGCGGAATGACCGTAAGCGATTATCTGCTTGCGCGGGCATATAATTATAAGCCAAAGGCAAGACTCACCAAAGAAGAAGCTGCACTTCTGCAGAATCTGGATAACTGCCGTGCTGACCTTGTGAAATACACATCAGCCCTTCATGGAATGAGTGCAAGCCAACGGCATATGATGTTCAACCAGATTCCATTTATGGCGAACTGGCTGAAGGAGCTTGGCAATGTGGCAGAAAATGTCTGCCAGTTCCTAAATTCCGTAAAAGAACCGAACAGTATTCCAACCAATAATAAAACTGAAGAATCATGATCGCAAAGGCTAAAGCAATATCGCACGGCATAAATGACATCCGTTATATTACTGGCGAATCACATAATAAAAAACATCCGGAAAAAATTTATCGGGTATTGGACAATATGATGCCATCGGAACCAGATGCAATGGGTGTCTGGAATTCAATGCAACTTACTCTTTCCCGCTTCCGTCCGGTGAAGAACTCAGTCATCAGGATTGAACTTAGTCCGTCACCCGAACATACCAAGGACTTCACTATTGAAGACTGGCAAAAACTTTGGCAGGATTTCGCTACAGAGTTTGACAAACAAGTGTTCAAAGACAAGGACAGGAAAGTACGAAACTGTCCGACCAATCTGGCCAACAGCAAATACACAGTTTGGCTCCATATGGAATCTAATAGCGGAGTTCCACATCTTCATGCTGCCGTCTGCCGGATGGATGAAGACGGACAAATCAACAACGACCACAATATACACCTTCGTGCTCAATGGGCAGCGGAAAGAGTAGCAAAGAAACGTAGATGGACAACAGCAAAACAGGTAAGAAATGTCAACATGCCATTTGTTACACGGGATTGTATGAATGTCCTTAAATCCATGTCATCATGGTCATGGGATGAATACAAAGCAGCATTGACAAAGAAGGGATATACCATACATGAGCGAAAGGACGATGATGGTATTCTTCACGGATATGCTATCATGAAAGGAAAGACAAAATACAAAGCTTCCGATCTGGGTATTGGTAGGAACCTGATGGTTTCAAAACTTCCTGTCACATGGGAGAAACTTCATTATAGGTCAGGCATTGCAGCGAACAACAAACCTAAAGACACTGATTCGAAACAAATTCAGAAGCCATCGGCATTAGCTGATTATACCAAATATAAGATCTACAATCCGAATACGGTTCCCTATACATTGAGTCACGAAGGTCAGGAACATCGGTTCTACATTCCAGAAAAGGTACTCAACCATTTTAACGATGAATTTGATTATCGTTTCGTCTCCAATTCACAGGAGTTAACCGATATGGCAGTAGCAATATTTGTCGGATTGTTGGAAGTTCCCAATGCACCAACCGGAGGTGGCGGTGGTTCACAAAGCGAATTGCCATGGAGAGATAAGGACGAGGATGATCTCTTATGGGCAAAAAGATGTGCCCGTGCTGCCATTCGTACCTTAGGAAAGAAACCGAAAACTGGATTAAAACGATGAGCTTATGAAAAAGAAATTTGATTTTACCGCTGAAATGAAGGAAGCGCAGGTTACCAAAAGTACTCCTCAAAATGAATATCTTGAGGAAGAAAAACGTCTGCTTGGTATAAACGTAAAAGAACTTGCCGAGTTGAATGACAATGTGTATGGATTGAGGACGGATCTTACCGCATTGGTAGATTTATTAGGAAAATACAAGTTGTCTATTACCCAGGATACGCAAAAGCAGGCTGTAAAATTTGGCAATACCGTTCTTGGCCAGTTCATTAACCAAATTGAGATCAAATGCACTGAGACAGAACAGAGGATTGCTCAAATGGATAACCGTATTTCCCTATCACATAAGGCATTTTATATTTTGATTGTCATTCTAATAGCGCTATCCTCTTTCTTGGTCTGTATGATTGTGGCGAACGTAGAATTTTTGCATTCTTGGTTAATTTGGAGAATGGTTGCTGCATGTGGGTTTATTCTGATCTTGGGAATTACGATGGTGGTAGTGGTGATGATAATATGTAAAGATAAAAAATAAACACATGAGTTTCAACCGAAGAGATGATAATCGGTTGAAACTCTATTTTAATTCATTGATTATTCAAAACGTATTTGTTTGTAAGTTCTATTTCCCTAACGATTTGAACATTTTTTGCGATACAACGTTTCTTTTGCTCCATATTGGGATGGACATAAAGATTAAGCGTTGTAGTAATATTAGAGTGTCCTAGTAATACACTAACAGTTTTATAGTCACAATTACTTTCTATACAACGTGTAGCAAAGCTATGGCGAAGGCCATGAAACTTTAATTTAGGAATATCTAGCTGATTCATGAACCGTTTATAATAATTACGGTATGTCCGAGGTTCTGTAGGAGAAATATCATTAGTAAGTACATAATAATCTGCATTAAGCACTTTCTTAAGAGGTTTAACTAAGGCCAAAAGTTCTTTACTCATAGGTATTTCTCGACAAGAGTTCTTTGTTTTTGGAGTATTAATAATAAGTTCTGTGTGCCTTTTTCCACCTTCAATTATATATATACGCTCTATAGTGCGTTGAACATTAATAGTTCCACTAATCTCATTGATATCACTCCAACGGAGAGCACATACTTCACCAATACGAAGTCCTGTAGTCAGACATATATAGATACCTAAATTACGAAACGTGAAATTTTGTCGAATGTAATCAAGTATTTTCTTATGATGAGCTATTGTCAGCACTTCTATATTATTATTTTTGCTAATTGTAGGATACTTAATATCCCATTCATAATAATTCATCCATTCATGTTTTACCCCGAACTTCATAACCATTTTAAGAACTATAAGTATGTCCTTGATTGATTTGACACTTAGCCCACTTTCCATTTTCTCAAAAACGAAATTTTGTACACTCTGTTCAGGAAGCGAGTCATTCTCTCCAAAAGCCGGGAGAATATGATTCTCTAAAATTAGTACGTATGCAGCCATTGTAGACTGCTTCACATAAGACCTTTTATAGTCTTTCCAAGCAATAGCAATTTCTTTAAGTTTCTTGTGATTCATAAATAATCGATATTAATTCATATAATTAGAGATATATAATATCAATACTTCGGTAAATTTTTACCGATAAATTAAAATTAAACATAGAATCGGCATAATCCGGTTCAAAATTATATTCAAGAGATCATTGAAATACTGTCAAGAATAAATCGTCAAGGAGTAAGAAAAGGGAT
>ENA-ORSS01001201-ORSS01001201.1-human-gut-metagenome-genome-assembly--contig:-NODE-1201-length-27572-cov-16.507613_pt1 | contig 27572 bp, 28 predicted proteins | sample MGYA00241899_ERZ509162 | MGnify/ENA primary metagenome ERZ509162 (study PRJEB26280, sample SAMEA2338641) | human gut metagenome | biome: human gut; feature: human-associated habitat; material: faeces... | reverse complement strand
CGTGTCCTCTCGCAGCAGGAATATCCGGCGTTCCGGGAGGCATTGCAGAAGGAAACAGAACAGATCGTTGCCGACGGCACGCAGCTCAAAAGCCAGATCACGGAGCTTCAGGAGCTGGAACAGAAAAGTCAAAGCACGTTCGAGCAGTTCAAAGCGGATGATCTGGTCAGATACCAGTCTGAGATCGACGCGCTGAATCAGAAACGGGATCAGCTTCAGGCCGCTGCCGCACAGCAGAATACGCAGCGCCAGCAGACCCTGGAGCAGCTTCGCGCACGCATCCAGAACCTGACCGCCAGCATGGAATGCGGCACACTGAGCCCCGCGGACAGTGAACGCCTTGCAGAGTGCAAGGCATCGCTGGAAGACTGCCGGGTACAGCTTGCCGCCGCGCAGCAGGTTCTCAGCGCCGCGCCGGAGGACTATGACGAACGGATTTGCAAAATTGAGCAGGAAATCACGGAGAAAAAGATCATTATGAAAGACGTGATCCTCTACATGAGCAAGCGGGCGGAACTGACGTTCTCCAAGCTCGCGCTGAACCGTGTGAAGATCTCACTCTACGATGTGGTCAAGACGACCGGAGAATTAAAGGATGTGTTCCGCTTTACCTACAACGGCCGCCGCTACGACCGGCTCTCGCTCTCTGAGAAGATCCGGGCAGGTGCGGAGGTGTCCGAGCTTGTGAAGCGGCTCACAGGCCGTAATTACCCGGTGTTCTTTGACAACATGGAATCCGTGGATGATCTCAGCAACATCCGTCCGACCAGTCAGATGATCTTGGCAAAGTGCGTCCATAACGCGGAGCTTTCCGTGCGGGCCGGCGGCCAGACAATGCCGAAGGCGGCGTAACCTTACTCTTCAGAAAGGGAAAGGGGGCGCGCCGTCTGGCTTATCAGAAGCTGCCGATCCTGGAAGCCGCCAGACGGTGCGGGCTTGTCCTCAGCGACCGAACGCTTCACAGCGAGGAAGTTGAGGCAAACTGCCCCTTCTGCGGTGACCACGGAACCGGCAAATATCATCTGAGTCTGAACACGCGGACCGATCAGTACCGCTGCAATCTCTGCGGTGCAAGCGGCAACAGTGTGACACTGTATGCGCGGATGAACGGTCTATCCAACAAAGAAGCCTATCTGGAGTTGGCTGCAAAGAGCAACGTGTATAAGCTGCCCTTGCAGCCCAGCTCCCCAAACACAACGAGCCGGGAACCGTATGCGCTGGAGCAGCGCCATGCGGCCTATTCGGAGATGCTGTCCCTTTTGACGCTCTCCGACCGGCACAGAGAAAACCTCCATGAACGAGGACTCCCGGATGAGATCATTGCCCGCAACGGCTATAAGTCCATGCCGGAAACAGAAGCCGAACGGCGCTTGCTGGCGTCGCTTCTCCGGTGCGATCATGAACTGCACGGGCTGCCCGGCTTTTACACAAAAGACGGGACATGGACGCTGGCAGGCGCAAACGGATTTCTCATTCCTGTACGGAACAAGGATGGTCTCATTCAGGGTATGAAGATCCGACTGGACGGCGATGCGGCGCGAAAATACCGCTGGCTGTCCAGCCGGCCGAGCCGCATGGAAAACGGTGCACGCAGCTATTCGTGGATACACGTCACCGGCGACACCACGCAGAAGCGCGCCTATCTCACCGAGGGGCCGCTCAAGGGCGATATTGCAAGCTACTTTGCAAACGACGCGCTCTTTGTGTGCCTTGGCGGCGTGAACGCCCACAAGGGACTGCGGGAAACGCTCCTGTCGCTCGGCGTCACGGAGGTTATGGAGGCGATGGACATGGATCAGTTTACAAATCCGCAGGTCCGGCAGGCAATCACCACCCTGCGCCGCGAGGTGCAGTCGATCCCGGGCATTCGGTACTATCAATGTACCTGGAACCCGCGATTTAAGGGTGTGGACGATTATCTGCTGGACTGGACGAAACGAAGGACGGCTTAGAAAGGAAATGCACATGACAAATATTACGAGTTTTCAGGACATCCTTGGCGCAGCCAACGGCGACAAGACCTCCGTGCTGGGCAAATTTCTCTATTTCTCGCTTGCCAACATTTTGGTGGAGAAGGAGGCGCTGGCGCAGCTCTGCGAGGATCTGAACATCCCGTATTCCAGCAGCAAGCGAATTTCCGTGTCGGATGCGTTCCGTTCCGCGACGGGCGATATCAAAGACCGGATCACGGTAAAGAATCCCGGCGAGCATCATATCTATGCAATCTACTGCCGCGACAACGCGCATACCGAGGATGTCTATTCCCGTGAGCTGGTCAAGGAAACGCTCAATCAGCGGACGAATCAGTATGAAAAGCTGGCAAACATCTTCTATGACCGGCGCGACAATCGGTTTGGGTATGATAACATCGGCTTCGACGCCGACATTGATCCCCTGAACTATTGTCGCCGGGCGGAAGAACTGTTTGAGCTTTATCAGGTCTGTGCGAACCGCAGACAGATCGAGACGATCTGCCTCAGCTATCTGCGGATGCTGGAGGCCACCAAGGTCAGCACGACCGGGCACCTCTATTTCATCCCTCGACAGCACATGGACAAAGTGGACACGTTTGAGACGTTCATTGAGCAGCTCAGCGCGATGAATCAGAACGACAACACGCTCAGCGTTAACAGCTTTTATATCATTGACGACGCGAAGCAGCGCGACAAAATGACGGAGGAATTTTATTCCGCGGTCAAAAAGGAGATCGCGCTGTATCAGGAGAAGGCCGACTATCTCATCCAGAGCGGCAGCCGCAGCCCCAGCGTCATGGAGCGGTGGGGCAACAAGATTGCCACGCTGGAGCAGAAGAAACAGCACTATGAAGAAATTCTTCGCCGGGAGCTTGACGGCCTCGACGACGAATTTGAAACGCTGCGGCTTCTCTCGCAGGAGTTGTCCGTGAGGGCAAACGGCCTGCGATTTCGGAAAGCAGCTTGATGTGGATTTTTGATGGACAAACGGCAGCCCCGACTCGGAATACCGAGCCGGGGCTACTGCTTTTTGAAAGCGGAAATTGCCGCTCTGTGGACTGGATCAGTCAAAGAATGCTCAAACGGCATCAAGCTTAAGGAAAAGCAATTGGCAAAGTACCTTTATGAACTGAACCTATCATCAAAAGTGAATCTGCTTTTTTGATAGGAGTGAATGAGGAATTGAACACGCACGCACGATTGGACGAGTTATTACATGAGAGAAATATGACGTTGTATCTGCTATGCCAAAGCGGAAACATTCCCTATACGACGCTTCGCGTCTCTCGCTGCAGAGGCAGCCAGCTTTCTGTAGATACCATTGAGCAAATTTGCAGGGTGCTTGGAATCTCAATGGCGGAGTTTTTTACCGTTCACGCTGAGGCTAAATCGATGAGTGATTGTGCGCAATAATCAAGCCATGTTTTTCAAAGTGAGAATGCTTTCCCCATGCTTCACGGCATACATAAAGGATTCGCCATATGTGGTGTTGCCGCTACTGCAGCTACGGCAGCACCACATTTTTTATGAATCTTTGGCTCATATAGAAAGATGCCTCGCCAAACGGATTGATGATGGCTGGCATATCAATTTCCGTGAGTATCCGAAAATAGTCCTTCGGGTCATACAGCATAAGCGGAACTTTCTCTCCTTTGGCTGCTTCTTTTCTGGAAGTAAACATAGGGATTACTTCTGTACCATCGCCAAAGCGTGCCGTTACCCAAGTCGGCTTGCTTCCGATCTTCGGATGCAGTTCTTGATTCGGAGACAACTCCTCAGGATTGAGTCCCCCAAGCAGTTCATCAAAATCAGCCTCGACCGGGACAAGAAGTGGAGCCTGCGTCAACGCAGCAACGATAAGCTTAAGCGTTGTTTCGTCATTATAGTTTTTCTCTGCAAATGTACTGATCCCTACCTTAAGAAAGACCAATGCCTTACGTACCGGATCTCCAGCCGGGAATGTGTTCAAATATTCAAAATCCAGTTCATCCAAATCAAAATACCTCTGTTTCTTTCAGCGTTCAGGCTTCCAGTGCGCATCGATATACTTCCTTGCCCAATCCGGATCGTAATAGGTGTCATATTCGCTCATGAGGCAGCCTTGGCAGAGATCATCTGACATTTCAAGAAGAACATCCATCAATTCGAGATTGTTCTTCCACTTCGTCTCGATAGAATCATAGCCGTTGATTGCGCCAAGAATGTTGCCTGTGACCGCGCCGGTGGAGTCACTGTCACCGTCGTGGTTCACAGCGGCGATGATACCAGCCGAGAAATCATGCTCGTAGCGCAGCGCACAATAAATTGCAATTGCCAGTGTTTCCTCAGCTACCCAGCCGCCGCCCAGACGCTTGATATTGTTCCTGTCCGTATCGTGATTTGCGGTCAACCGCACCGCCTTGTCGATGATTGCGCACAGGTTGTCAAGATAGTCTGTTCCGTCAAACAGGCGTCTGGTCGTTTCCTTCGCCTCGTCAATGATCTCCAGAAGTGTCATTTGCTTTTCACGCGGGTAAACGATCCGGTTCAGAATATGCGTCAGGACTGCGGCGGGTAGATAACCCAGAGGATGTCCATGCGTGATCGCTGACAGATAGGCACCCTCTTGATCGAGCCAATCAATCGGTGTATTTGCGTCATGGATTCCCAGCGGAGCCACTCTCATAATGCCACCGCAGCCTTTGCTGTTGTTTCGCGGGTTTTCTATGTAATCACTCACATTACGGCTTTCGCGCGCCTCAGATAACGCGGAAATGCAGGTATTGCCCGGCGCTCTCCGGCTGTACAGCTCGGGAACATCCAACAGCCATGACACGCCGCGCCCACAATCATACCGCTTCGTCTGTGAACCTGTCCGGTAATCCGCATACTGCGTCGTCAGCCAATCCTGATACGCCATCGCTACATAGTCGTGCGGCGCAGCACCAATGCCGCGCATACGCCCTCGCGTTTCTCCAAACAGAATTCCATTCGCGGTAAAAAGCGTCATCTGCGTGTCGTCTGATATCAGAGCTTTCCCGCTCGCGCGGTCAAACGCATATGCTGTGATGCCCTGCTCACCGTATTTGCCGACAATCATGTCGAGCGTCAAAAACTCAACGGGATAACCAAGCGCATCCCCAATCGCACCGCCAATCAGAGCGCCGCGAATCTTGTCCAGATTCTTTTCCGAAGCTTTCCTCTTTTCTAATTTATACGTTGTTTCGGCACAGGGTTGCTCCACCATTGTAAGTAGCTCCTTACATTAGATTTGCTGCGTTCATCAGGAAGCGTCCGCATATATTCTTATATTATCATAGCTTCTGTTGATTGAAGTAAAAATTGAAGCGAAAATCTGTTTTGTCCGAAGGCATCACAATAGCTAGTCCGCGAAATAGAAGGTGGGATTGTTCTGCATAATCGAGAATGCGATTACATGCCTTTTCGTTTTCTGTATTGGAAAACAAACAGCGAATTGGCACACTTAGTTCAGGTCGATCCGTTTCAAAGTAAACCTTGATGGAGTACAAATTGAGAGTCATGAAATCTATTGCTACGAGGCGAACCCACGCATTTAAACCGAACATATAATTTGCAAGCACATTACACTGAGCCGCAGCCAAAGGTGGAACAAGGTGCGCAAAATGGCAATCTATTCGTGCCGCACTGGCAGGTGGCCGCTGATAGTATAAAACAGTGTTCAAAATCTGTTGGTTCTTGTACACGCGAAATGATAGCGTGGTAAATTGGGTTCGTAGCCATGATATCTTTTCCACGCTGCTGACTACTTGTGGATTGTAGCTTTCGATGTTTTTATTAAGGAAATCCTTTGCAGTCACCCATGTGTCCGATGACTCCACCTGAAAATCGTATTTTATAACACCATAATCTGCATGGTAAGTTTCCGCCGAAAAGAAACGCAGGTCAGGAATGGACTCGCTCAATCGTTTCAAGACGGGGCACGAGTAATACTCACGGTTTTGTGAATTAGTCTTTTTGTAATAGATTTTTTCTGAAACAATCCCGCCAGACTGAATGTTGAATCCAACAAAATCAATTTGAGGATTATACGCTAGAAATTCATGTTCATAAATCATATAATCTCTCCGTTAAGATGCGTGGGCAATGCAAGTGTGACCTTGACATTGCCCACCATTTTTACCAACCGCTCGAATCACCGCTGGAGCTGCCACCACCAGACGGGACATTCGCCTGATATGCCGTACAATTATGTTCACACGAACCAGAACAGGTTCCTGTGCAGCCTTCGCAGCTACCATCGCAACCAATACAGCCGCTGCTACACAGAACGCACCCCGACGAATATGCCCATGCCGGACGCAGCGTAGGCTGCATATTGGCAATGAACGAGTCGAGTTTTTCGAGCAGTACATCGCTAAGTTTCATATATTCACCCCCTTGATTTTTTAATCTATGAAGCAAATTGCTCAAGAATCAGTTTAGCGCCAAGTAGACTTGCACGCAGCTCATTCTCAGGCAAGTGTGCCAGCATTCCAGCGTCCCAACGTTTTACAAAGAAACACGCATTTTCATAAATTATTTTTTTCTCCAGTGTACATTGCGCGTCATTCTTGTGATATATATTTCCACTCTCGACATAATTAGAGCCATAACAGGTTGGGCATACCTCATTCGCAACACAGTTTTGACACTTTTCATCCAACACTTCTATCGGTATATTCTCATAAAAATGCAACTCCCCTTGTTTGACTGGCTGCTGCTTTCCGCACGAAACAGGCATGAAGAATTGACATGGATATTGCGTTCCGTCGCAATCAAAAGTATGCATCGCCGTGCCAGCCCCGCACCAACGCTGTATTGTATTCCTGCTCCCTTTCGCGCCAACCACAGCCAGCTTTCTGGATAAAAGGGAACATGGTGGAATTGCTGGATTCTGAATATAATAGTCAATCAGCTTGTCCATTTGCTTCTCTAACAGACAGATAAATGCTTTGTCTTCCCAGTCTATTCCATATGCCAGATTGCAGGATACTTGAAACCCGTTTTCATGACAAAAAATCACTCCATCCGCTAAATACTCCAGCGTCTGATCTGATATTGTCATTTTAACAGGCTGCTTCGGATACAGTTCGTGAAAGAATGGGAGGTCAATACGATCAAACGAATGGCACCTGTTTATATCCTGCATTTGCCTTGTGCCATCCAAACTCAAACCCACATGGAAGGACGGATTATCTCGAAGCCATTTTTGGATGTCGCCGTGAATGAGTGTTCCATTGCTCGTCGCAAAAAAGCGATATTTTGAAAGCAGCCGTCCTGATGCAGCCGCCTCGCGAGTGAACTTTACAATTTCCTTCATCAGATCAAACTCTAAAAAAGGCTCTCCGCCAAAAAAGTCGATTGTAAGTAAATCATCATACTGCATGGCGGCGAAAGCCTGATACAAAACGGCTTTTGCCGTGTCCAAATTCATTGTGCGCCCATTTCTATTATGTTCATAGCAATATACACAGGCCAGATTACAGTTTTCGGTCAGAGTAAGCGTATAGGTTTGCTCCATTGTTGACCGCCGCCCTTTCATCTATATTATTTATCGAATTATAGCTCGGCTACATACGGGATTGAAAAAACTGATGTGCTATGCGGAAAAATACGCGTCCACGGCGCGTGTAATGGAAACACAGGCCTGAATCGCCGACTGCTGGTCTGATTGGTTATTGCAGATGATACACAGAAGATAATCCCCCTGCGGGGCAAATACGATGCCGACATCCGCACAGCAAATGCCGAGCAAGTCGCCGGTTTTATGGGCGACCTTTACGTCGCTCGAAAGCCCCTGCGGGATGCGGTCGTTCACCTGCTGAGCAAGCAAATGGTCCAACATACTTTTCGACGCGTCCTGAGACACACACTGCCCGGTATAAATCATCCGTAGCAGCGTTGCGCATTCCTCCGCGCTGACGTAGTTCTGTGTGCCGTTTTCTACCAACATCAAGCGGTTATACTGCACACTGTCACAGCCAATCGAGCGTGCAAACGCCTCCACCGCGCTTCTCCCGGATGTCTCATCGCCATCGCCCAGCAGCTTTGTCAAATCATTCGCGCTGGCGTTGTCGCTGACGGTAATCATCTGGAACAGCGCGCTTTCCTGCGCGCCGGGCGTGAGCTTGCCGCTGTTTTCCGCGTCATAGACCGCGCCCATGATGAAGAGCTTGATGAGGCTTGCAGACACCATCTGCGGCGCGGATTCATCCACATTTTTCTGTACATGGGCGTATGCGCCCGTATCCAGCCGCTCCGCCCAGATGTCCCATTTATAGCTGGAATCCTGAATCTGTTCCCGCAAAACGTCGGCAAGTGCCGTGTCCTCGGTCAAGTCCTCGTTTGGGAGCTGCCGGAAATACGCGTCAACGCCGTCAGCGATTCCAGCGGCAATCTTTTGCCGGTACTCCTCTGTCGCCATGGCGGCGTCCTCGTCCGGGTTTGTCATAAAGCCCATTTCGACAATAGTGACAGGCACTTGGCTGTAGTTGATGCCGGTCATGGTGTCCGTCTGCCAGAGCGTCTGCTGCGATTCCGGCTTCCCAAGCGCTGCGCCGAGCTGGGTCAAAATGCAGGCGGATAGCGCGTAGCTTTTTTCATACAGCGCGCCATTATAGGGATTTTGGGGCGTCATGCAGATGGTCATAATGCCGCTGGCGGAGCTGCTTTCGCTGCCGTTTGCGTGGACGCGGATAAACGCGTCGGCTTGGCACTCGTTTGCGATTGCAGCACGCTCAGCGTTCGAGATAGACACGTCGTTTTCCGTCCGTATCATCACGACCTCGTAGCCACGCGAGGTCAGCTCTTGCTCCAGCAGCAGCGATACCGCCAGATTCAGCTCATACTCCGGCATCCCGGTCGTTACGCCGGACGTCCCTGCCGCAACGCGCGTTTTCATCTCCGTGCTGCCCGGACCAAGCGGCTCTGTTCCGTAATCTGCCGTCTGCTGATGCCCCGCGTCGATAACAATGCATTTTGCATCGGCTGGCACAGCTTCCGGCACGGAGATTTCTTCCGTCGCTGGTGCAAGCGCCTGCGGCGGCTCCGGCTGCACATCTTGCGGTATGTGTTCTTTAGATGGCGGTGATTCAAGAGTGGCTGATTCTTCTTGCGCAGCAGACTCTGGGGCAGATGTGATAACTGTTTCTCCAATCCTGTTGTACCAGCGCAGTACGCCAAATACTGTGAGTGAGAGAAGCGCAGCTCCCAGCAGATACGCAATTGCTTTTCGTTTCATGATTTCCCGCTTTCCGCTCTATCAATAGAACGATTTTCCAAATTTCTGCTTTTCGTAGTTGAGTAGGAAGGTCGCGTTGTAGAGCTCATCCTGTGAGAAATAGCTGCTCTGGTTCGCATCGAACGTCTCCGGGTCAATAGAGCCGACATACCAGTCTTTTGACTCGAAATACGACGCGATGTTCTGGTTTTTGAAACGTCTGCCGTGTCGAGCGTAAATTTCGTTACGCGCAAGGCATAACTCCTCATGGGTAAGGCCAGACAAATCGTCCTCCGTCAGCCGCCGCTGCGCACTCTGCGGAAGGATATAGTCCGGATCCTCGTCAACGAACTCGGTGTCGCAGCTCAAGCGGTTGAGAAAAGCGAGGAAGATCGCATAATACGCCGAGTCTGCCTCCGAAGAGCACGGCGGATATTCATACATAAAATAGTAGGCATATTGACTTCCCCACGTCTCATAGACATACGCAAGCCGCCCTTGAGAGCCGGAACAGCTGTATGTACGCCCGTTTTCCCACGTTTGCAGTGACCGCTCGTTGACCGTGCCGTGATACGGATACAGGTACTCTCCGTGCAGATAGTCGGTCTCTACGTAGGAAACTGTATTATCCCAGACGCGAAGCAGCATATCGAGCGTATCGGAGTAATAACCGTAGGTCATGCCCGGCTCGGCGGGCTGAGGCTGTTCTTCAAACCCCTCAGGCACTTCAAAGTACAACTCAGATCCCGCGCGGACACCCGTCCACGATAGTGCGTTCGCGTCAACGCTTAAAACCGCTGTCTGCGGAGAATCAGGCGTTTCCCATGGTCCTTCTTTAGACTGCTCGTCTGGCTCGCCGGTGGGAGTCCGCGGCTGCGCAGCCATATATGGCTGAGAGTTTTTGTTTCCCAGCTTATCTGCGCGATGCTCTCCGCTCAGGTGAACCGCAAAGCAGATACCGGTCACCAGAACCAGGGCAGCAACCGCAAACAAGACTGCGGGCTTCCAATTGGACGCGGGTTTTGATACCGGGCTCGGCTTTGGCGCTGGATTCGGCGTGGGAGACGGACGCGGCGCGGGGCTTGGCTGCCGAATAACACGCGCACCGCACTTGCCGCAAAAGTTTGCGTCCGGGCGCAACGGCTTTCCACATTGTCTGCAAATCTGTTCCATAGGACTGCCTCCTGTACACAGCGTATCCCGCCGCGCCTAATGCGGGTCGGGACATATTTAGAGTTTTTCTTTATCCTACCGGTCTTTCCGAAAAAATGTTGAAAATGCTTAGTATCATTAAGTCAAGCAACATTTCAAAGATTTTTATATGATGGCGACATGTGAGAGCGAACCGCCGACCTTGTGACTGATGGACACGCCTTAGGCGGCTTATGACGCTTGTCACCATCTGGAATACGATGCCCCCAATTCCTGAAGGCGGGCAATTCTTTCATCCTTTTCCGGATGTGATGAATATAACGTCCTCAAAAAGTTCCCCCGTGGCGCACAATCCGTCATGGTATCCAGCGCCCATGCAAGCTGTATTCCGAACCCGATTTTATATGCAAACTCGTCAGCGATAAACTCATTGTTTCTCGCTGACCACATTAAGAATATCATGCAGAACTTTGTCCACAGGAATACACTCAACGTTGCAATACTTCCCAAAAGCCCAATCAGGCATCCAGTTGTGATTCTGCGAGTGCCTATTGCAATAATCCCGAATAATCCTGTTATTGTCCACGCAACAAGCTTTAGCATGAGAAGAAAGAGCGAAACAAGGACATTTGCGCCACCAATTAACAGTTGTACTTCAGAATGACGATTCGCCAAATGTCCTAACTCGTGTGCAAATATCCCCATAATCATTTCATCTGGGGCATTAAGTAGTCCTTCGGTGACGCAAATAGTTTTCCGACCAAGCGCATACGCGTTTACCTCATCACCTGGAATGATTTTTAGATAGACTGAGTCAACCATGTTTGGGGATATACTCTTTGCTTTCTCATAAACTATTTCGAGCAATGGAATTAGCTTAATTTGTATATCATGACGTTTGATTTCCTTTGCGCCTGCAAAAACGGAAATCACCCATTCACCGATAGGTGAGAGCGATATTGCTATTGTTGTAATATAAAGCGCAAGTAAAACAATCATCCCTGTCGGCGTAAGACTGTATGGGTAAAAGACGGCAAGCATTAGGGTGAAATTCAAGACGAAGAAAATGAACGTACCAATATTGCTGTACTTGAATACCTTAGACAACGTGTCCGAAATGCCCATTTAATCTCGTCCTTCCCGTTCTACCCGTAGATAACTAATAAGGCAAATCAACTGGTGTTGTTGCTTTTATTAAGCCGAAACCTTCATCGGACAAAAGATCAATCAAAGCAATCTCACCATCTTGCCTGCTAATCGAAATAACGACATTTCCTATCGCATCTCGATTTGATTCCCCTGAGATAAAAAACCAAGCTTCTTCGCTCATTGCAGCTTTTGAAATGCTGTCCTTACCGAGATTATTACGGAAGTAGCCTTTTGCAAGCGCGTAAGCGTCTTCTTTACTAATCATTTCATCCAACCTCCATATAGCAGTCCTCTATATACGAAGAAAACTGCAAATTATCAATTCGGCTGAACTGAGTACGCCCGTCCAAGACGCGATCAAAGTAGCTTGCGCAATCAGAATTGCCTGTTTGCGGGTCAAAAAAGACCGTCGTGCCATTTCGCTGTTCCGCCATGAACGTATGCCCGCCTCCAAGAGGGCTGTCCCAATATACAACAACCTGTGCCCTTGAACCGTCGCCCCAGTCAGCCATTGAATTTTGGATCGTTTGCATACCACTCCCAGTGCTGCTTTGAATTTCCGCGTTCTCCCATACGTCAAACGGATGATACGTCAGATGTGTCGACCCATATGTGGAAGGACGCACCGTAAACTCATTGCCACGTCTTCGCAGCTCACAGGTTGGAACACACCGCTGGCAGTTATCTCTCCATTCTGGGGCATCATGATAGCAGGGATTCGTCCCGCTCAAACAGTATTGCTGGAACTCGGCAGCCAACTGGTCATAAAATGCTGCATAGTCTCCCGGATAGCGGTACGCGCTCCCATCGTTTGTGGTGTCATTAGCTTGACCGCTTGCGGCATCTAACTCAAACCCTTCCTGCTCCAGCATTGCAGCCCTATGTTGGGCAAGCGTCTGATTAAGCCATGCGCATTCCGGCACTCCGCGTGCTAACAAAGCCTCTTTGTAGTTAGCAATCTGCTCGTTGATGCTGTCGACTCCGCTTTGCCACCTGGCGTTGACCTCGTCCGGCGATAAATGTCTGGAATATCCCTCACCGGTCGCCTCTGGCTGAGCTGCACCGTTCAAAGAAGTCTGTTCATATTCGGTTACTGCACTCAGAATTTGCAGCAAAGCTCTTTGGCTCTGGAGAAAGATTTTCTCGATATTGCGAAGTGAGGCGTTGCTCTCACGGACAATGTCACCGAGAGCTTTGTATTTGCTATCATTCCATTGATAACCAAGCTGCTGGTACTGGGTCGTGATTGCCTGCCGTGTACGCCCAATCTCATCGGCGGCAGCGCCGAGGTCTGAAACCTGTTTTTTCAGGGTATCTGCGGAAACCGCTACGGACGGCATCAGTCATCACCCCCAAGGACGGTACTCAAATGTGCATGGAGTGCATCCGCAGTGGGGAAAACATACGGCTTCACTTGGAATGTATTTTTTACAGAATCCGAATAATAGACCGTATTGTCTCGCAGGGATACAACAGAAACGTTTTCAATTAGTGCCTCAGAATCGTTGTCATTGAGTGAAAAGACATATCGCTCCGGGAATTTTGCAAGAACATTTTCCCCGAAGTACATACTTTCCTTGACACTTTGAAACTCTAAACTGCTGACAATAAAATGAATTCCATATGCAGTTCCATCGTCTATGAGTTTGAGTAGCTTATCAGATACATTTAGGGAAGAAGTATCCATTCCGAGTCCAAAGTCGAAAGAATCATCTATCGCATCCTGACCCTGTGTATCATCAAGATAGTCGGCCTCATCAATCGGTTCGCCTTTCAACATTGACTTAACTATGTCCAGAAATTGAAGGTTTTTGATGGCAACGAATAACTGCTCATTGCTGTTTTTCTTTTTCCGGCTGGAATATGCATCATATACTTCGTTAATGCAGTTGATGATGTCTCCGCGATTATTTGCGATTGTAAACCGAGTTCCAAAGCGCAAATATTCATCATAATAGCAATCCAGCTGGGATGGACCAAGCAGACGCTCTCCGTCAAAACAGTACAGCTTTGCATGGCGGTTTTTGAGTATTGCGAGCATATAGAGATTTGCAAGATCCTCAGCCATACGCTCATTACTTCCACAAATCAAAGTGTTATGCTTACGACGCCGGTCAAAGGTGATATTCAGCGGCGGAGCAACCTTAATAAGAGAACCGATCTCAACGTTCAACGGTATTGCATCATGCAGCCCTGATAAGCCATATTCCGTTTCCAGGAGCGGAACGGTTCTGCTTCCTTCAAATGTCTGAAGATTATATGGATAATCCGAAAGTTCTGCTGCAATAATATCAAGGAACTTATTTTGGGTTGCATCGTCGCAATAAGCTGCACGAAATCCGATGAGGTCGCTCTCCGTGTATTCCGGGTTCATAACAGCAGTGCCTATAGGACCTTTCATCATTTCCAGAGCCTTGGTATCATTTCTCTCTGTAAACAGATAGTTTGCATCCCATTCTCCACATTTTAGACCTATCCTTATTCTCATCTGCTCAACCGTACCGGTTGCTAACGTCAAGTCAGATATAATTTTTGTGGATTGTGTTGCCATTAAGAGATGAATACCAAAAGATCGCCCCTCTGTCACAATGCGTTTTGTCAGTTCTGCGCAATTATATGCAACCTTGCGATTTGCAGAATCATTGTACAAAATTTGAAACTCATCCATAATGACAAGGATTTTAGGCATAGCTTCGCCAGACAGCTTGACATATTCGCCCATCTTGGATGCCCCTACTGACTTGAATTTTTCACTTCGTCTGGTCATTTCAGAAACGAGATTTTCGAGTATGCTCTCGCCAAATTCCTGCATGGCATCCAATGCAAGCAGCTTAATATGGGGCAGACGTCTGGAGTCGTAGATTTTAAACTCCGTGCCGCTCTTGAAGTCCATAAGGTATAGGTTGAGAAGACTTGGTGGATAGTGCAGCATCGCACTCATGATGAGAGTGTGCAGCAGGGTCGATTTGCCTGAACCAGTTGCACCGGCAACGAGCGCGTGATGGGAAGATCCAACGCCGAAGGTAATGGGTACAATGCTTTCTCCATCGCCAATCCCCACTGGTATGGTCAGACCATTGTCCAGCGTGCTTGTGAAAAGATCGTCATCTAGAATATCCGAAAATGATAGTCCCTTGTTTTTTATCTTGTCGCAAGCTACTTTGTATTCATCAATGAATCGGTCAATGACTGTCGATGACAGGGGTTCTTTGATGGAGATCGGCAAATTGAACGGCAGAAGTGAAAGCGATTTATCTGATAGCTCGATCTGTGTGCAACTCCGCTTATAGGCTTCAATATGTTCATCAACGCTTTCGTAAGACGAATACTTTACCTCACGATTGTGACAGATAATGGTGCAAACTCCGCATTTTCCTCCGTTTTTAAGAATATTGTTCAGCATACCAAGAGATCTGGCATCAAAGCCGCTCGGAAAATCGTAGATTACCAAGACAGTCACAGGCTCTGCACGATTAGGTGCACTGCGGTTGTAAGCCAACAGATTTGCAAAACGGCTACCCAATTTATCCTGAATGATGGTGTCAATTTGCCGGTTTAACCTGTTTAGACGGTCATATATGTCATCTGCATTGGAATAGATATTACCGTCAAAAATATCCGGACATGCTTTCTTGAATCCGAGCAACGGGGTAGCATTTCCGCCCTTCTTTTCGACGTCAAATATAATCACATTTGTTTTCGTCACCGGAAGTTCTGAGAGAAAACTCCATATAACATGATGCGTAAACGCCGCAGCATCGGCAGCCTTACTATCATCAAAAGACAACAGTAAATTTGCAGAGTGGCTTAAATCAAGCGAGAGCGGGAGATGGATACGGCCATTTTTAGCGGAAAATGCTCTTTTGATTTTTTCGTATCCAAAACAATCCGCGAATATATCTTCCGGATATTGGGTTTGCCCGATAATTACTTGATCGGGGTAGGCAGCAGATATTTCAGGAACAAGACCATAGTTTGCATCGTATTTGACTATTTTATCATGGATGCTTCTGATGCTTTGTGCTAGGGCTATATCGTTCTGACTATCCACTAACTGCTTAAGCATCGGCGGAAATGCAATGCCGCGATTCTTTATGCTCGCGTCAATAAGCAGATATTTTGAAAGGAAGACATTGAAGTCTTTTCTCGGCGGCATAGTATAATATATAAACCGCAGCCCCGTCATGGAAAACGAAGCGTTCTCCTGCTGCACGATGGCGCAGGATCTCTGTATTTTCGTAATGTGATTAATAAATTCTTTTGAATATGTATCTCCGGACAGTTCGCTGCTTTCTGTGATGGACACATATATTCCACATTGTGGACCATGTACGATAATGTTCTCAAGGGCAGAAAGCGCGTATTCGTCAAAACCTTTCGGGAAATCAAAAATTGTCAGAAGCTCAACGCCGCAGTCACTGGTTGGATTTTCCTTCGCGTATCCAAAAACAGACGCAAATTGCGTTCCCAAAACATCCTGAGAAATACGTTCGACTTCTTCATTCAAAGAGCGTATTTTTGCCGCGGCAGAATCATAGGTGGTATAGAACTGCCCATCAAAGAGTCCGGGCATCTTTTTTCGTGCATCAAAGTATGGAGCTACGCTGTTGCCATGGTTTTCGCAGTCGATCACACTGAGCTTGATCTTAGAAACATGGACAGACGACAGGAAAGAAAACATGATTCCATGCACAAGTTGCTTGACCGGCTCTGAACTCGTTCCGTCCGCCTTGATGTAAAGCGGCAGTGATGATGTTGTTGTGCACAAAACTGGGAATTTAATGCCCCCATCGATCATGAGGGGCTTGCATTTTTCTTTAACAAAAGAAGCAAGCGTCTGAGATTGAATATAGTCAGCGATTGGATAATCCACGAGAGCAATCGCAAAAGTATCGTTAGCAACCAGACAGGAAGAATTAACCTTACCGAACGAAGCGATGAATTTGTTCAGTAGCTGCGCAATGCAGCCGACAAGCTCATCAGGAAGGACCGCATCGAGCTTTATGTCAATCTCTGCAGCCAAAGCGGACATGGCCTGAGTGTACTGTTCATCCAGCAATCTTGTGGCTTGTTTTTGCGATGCAATAAGGTTCTCACGTTGAGTTTCGTGCTTGGAGCGCATTTCTGATACTGTTTCGGCCGTCAGTTCCGGGATAACTGAACTGATTTCGTTCACGAATACATCGACTGTATTAAGCAGAATAAGAAGTTCCTCGTAGTCGCGCTTTCGCTTGCTTGAGAACAGATAGTTCAGGCCGTTTATCAAACCCGGAAGAATATCTTCGGAATATCTACGGCTCAGCTCGGCGTAATCCTGTTTTATATGATTAAGTGTGTCAAAGTAATCGCCATTGGCATCATAGTGCTTGTCCTTCACATTAGCGAGTTCGGATTCACGTTTTCTTTTTGTTTTTACATAGTATTTGTCTACTGATGCGAGCTTCCCATCCATTGAACGCATTTCGTTCTGAATTTCCTGCGCTTCAGAAACCAGCTTCTGCGCCCTTACTCTGGTCGCTGTGACCGCACTTTGACAATCCTCGTCAAATTTTGACAGATTTCGAGTGTGCTCAGCTGCCATTCTTTCCTTCCGGACCTTATACTGTTGCTGTGTGCGCAGCACGACCCCATCCAACTCGTCGACAAGCGTATTCAGTTCCTGTATGAGATGAAACGTCTCTTTATATGTCATGGGTGTGAATTCCATAGATGCCTCCGCTTCGCTTACTCATGATGACTTCCGGCTTGTGGTGAACTATTTTTCTTCTGCCTCGTATTTACATATTCCACCATTCTTGCATTTTTCGTGGCCGTAGCCCACGACCAGCGAAGTTGTGACCTGCAAGGGATAGCTGAATATTTCGACCATCTCCCCGCCAATTTTCGGATTATCTGTATTGCATACGACAGTATACTGTGCAAGGTTATTCAAAAGCCGCGGAATGTACGCCGGATCGGTAGAATTAAGAATATCAATTATCAGTTTGATGCCGATCGTGGTAATGAAGTTGATGTCGACCGAAATGCCCGGTTCAAATTTCAACCCTTCCGTATTTTCCTGATTTGAGTATACGTGATGATTGGCCTGCGCTCTGGCAGAAATATTCCCGCCGTTGCCAAGCGCACATTCATAGCAGGGCATACCTTTTCCAGGGATGTGATAGAATATCTCTCCGGCGTATGCTCTTTCCCAAAAGCCAATAGAAAGAAATGCTGCTGCATAATAGATGCTGATCCTGTTGGCATAAATATCAGCGTCTCTATTATCTGCGCAGCCAACAAAAATTGTTTGATTTGCCACGCAAAATTCATCAAGAGTGCTTTTGGGGAGATTTTGGACAATTCCCTCAAAACGGATGATTTTAATATTCGGATTTATATTTTGCAGTTTTCGGCTGAGTGCATTGACCTTTAGGTCTCCGACATCCGTAATGCCGCACTGATGCCTGCATACGTTGTGATATTCAACGATATCCGCGTCACAAAGCAGAAAATAGCTGACACCAGCGCGTGCAAGCTCCATAGCGACCAGGCTTCCAACAGACCCACATCCTAAAATAACGACTCTTTTTTGAGCCATTCTATCTGTTTCCAATATGCCCTTATTACGGGAAAAGATGCTCTGATAAAGCCCATACGACTCGACTTTGAGCTTTTTCCCATCATAAAAAAACTCAAGCTGTTCGTCGGAAAAAATGGCGCACAGTCCCGCCGTTTCAGGTGTATCAGTTTGTTCAAAAACGTCGCACAGATACTCGCCCTGATCGCTTAGCTGCGCAGGGAAAATGTTATAGATATTTGTATCTTCATAAAATTTCCCATAGAGCGCTTTGGCATTCTTGTCATGAAGCTGCTCGTCAGAAATAAAGACCGTTTTTTCTATCTCGTCACCAAAGATATTTTCAATTCTGTTCATCGTCACCGCTACCCCCTGTTTTTCCGCCGACAAGAATTCTAAGCAAACCATCCAGCCCGTTGCGCCCGCGCACATGGGCAGCAGCACCACTGTCGGCGGGTCTTATTTCGCATGTCGGTCTCTGCTGTTTTCCCCTGATCGCTTCTTGAAATACTTCTTTGAAGAGTCCGGATTTATAAAAGTAGCTTTTTCCGTCATACTCAAAGACACCCCGTCCGTCTTTTTCTGAATATGCAAAATACAGTCGGGTAATTCCATCTATCGCTTCCTGCACAATGATGATGTATTTCTCGCGTTGCAGAACCGTTACCTCGATGCCCGCTTCCTCAGCAAAGAACGCAAGATCATCCAGCAGCAGATCGATCAGCCGCTCTCGAACCTCCTGTTCATCTAACGCTGGCTTACAAATTATATTATTACAAGCATGCTGGTCCAGATATGGAGCAATCGTCTTCAGAAAACCTGCAAAGCTGGCAGATTTATGATATTCGCCATTTGTCTGCGGCACAGCGTTTTTTTGACTGCTGATCTTCTTCATCAGGTCTTCAAATACAGAAGGTTCCTTAAATTCCAAAAGACCGTTCGGAAATAGTTCGTCCCCAACCTCATACTTAATCTTTGTGTATCGGCATGGCCTGTTCACGTGGTACATTGTAATTCTGAAATCAGGATCAATGTTAACAAGGGCAGAAATTGCTCCATGCTCACTACGCAAAGCGTACTTGCTGTTTGTTTCATCATCTGTGGATGAGAAAACATCAAATGATCCAGGATGCCTATGCCACAAACCAATTAGCTCTAGCTTCGTTGCATAGAGATTAGCGATTTTCCTGATTAAATGCTGAGTGTATGCTTGATCATACTCGAAGTAGGCTACCTCGAAAATAGACTTTGGACCCGGATCTATCGCCTCAACAATAAACCAAGTTCCATCGCTGTAGGCGCCAAGAAAAAGCCCTCCAGTTTCAGTTTTTATTTTTTCAGTGGTTTCGGCCAAAACAGAAGCGTATGCTCTGTTAGAAAAAACTACTCGCATATTTCTCGCCCTCACTGCATGACTCTTTTTGGAATGATGGAAAACAAAATATAGCTTATCTATTTAGCACGATCACCAATGTTTCGCCAACACCCGTACCAAACTTCACAAAATTTTATCCAGGCTTTCGCCACTGAGTGCGAAAGCCTGGATATTGCGCACTCAATAATTCCCTTCAAGGGCCAAGTCATCACTTATCTCGCCGTTTAGCCACATTTCACAAAGAATGATCCACTTGCAAGCCCAGCTCAATGCAGATGCGGCAGATGTAGATCTGTTTTGCCCCGCCTTGAAATACTTGGGGTCAGCTGTGCAGATAAAATATTCCTCATTTCGGCCAAAGTTGTTACGGTAAATGTGTGGCAAGCCCAATCCAAAACCATGCGCAGCGGCATTGTCGTATGTCCCATAGGTCTCCATAATCAGGGGCATCATTCTTTCTGCGATGTCTTTCAGACGCGGCTGTACAGGCAGGATCTGAACCGACCCTCCATATTCGCCGCCCGATGCGTGAGGATGGTCGTTCTTGTAAATTAACATCAAATCCCAAACCATCCCGCCTTCACCGGTAGGCTGCACTTTCCCACGCCAATATAAGCGCCCGGAGCCGTCCTGCAATTGATGGATCGTAAACGATGGAAAGAATTTTTTCATCGCTGCAACTTCGGCTTTGTAAAGTTCCGGATCGCTTTGATACCAATAAAAAGCCATAAAGCGTCCTCCTTATGCAAGTTTACCGTCAGGTACTTGAATCCCAGAGAGGCCGTTGTCAACAGCTTCACCCTTGGTCTCAACAGCCCCGGACGGAGTAACGACTACTGGCTCGCCTTGGCGCAATGCCTCGGCAAGAGCACGCCTTCTGGCGGCAATGGCATCGCTGTCCGGAGTAGGAATATTGTTTTCCATAATACTTATCCTCCTGTCAATTATGCCTGCACGTGCAAATGCTGTGCAGCTGCTTTATTTTGCGTCTGGTCGAAAATGAGGCGCATCTTCGACCATGCACACGGACAACCTTGTGAGTTATGCCGCAAAGTTTCTGATAATTTCACCGTTCTCGGCAATTGTAGTCGTGCACTGTCTAAGCATTGCATCGGCAGCGGCTTCACCCTGAGTGCTGACCATTTGAGCATAAGAGTTGTTGTAGAGTTCACTGCCTTGCCCCATAAGAGTTTCGAGATCAACGCCTTTGTTACGGCTCATGACCTGCGTGTATTCCATATAGGCCGTCATTTGCTCCAACGCGGCGCTGTCTTCTTCGATAGACTTTGAGGTGCTGATTAAGTATTTAATACACTGCACAATCTTGATGATTGTTCGGATAGGCGCAATGATTGCTCCACCGATACATGCGCCTACAAAACCGCCAAGCGAGCGACCGGCAGGATCGTTCCACCATGTGGAGACAGAAGTTTTTAGCCACACCCAGAAAGAACCGATCCACAGCATGCCAAAGATAGTACCGAAAGCTGAACCGGTTTCCGCAAATAGTATCGCACCAATGATCATTCCGATAATTGTAACGACAAACGTAGTAGTAATTTTTGATTTCTGCTTTTTGAGTAATTCGACATTCTCGGCCACAATCGCCTTGCAGCAGTCATAGCACAAGCACTGATTTGCATACTCTCCGGCAGCAACCGTGTACGCATCAGCGCAGTCCTTGCATATGTATTTTCCGCAGCGGGCGCATTGCGCAGCAGCTGGCTCGTCTGGGTGATGATAGCAAACCGGGCCATCGAAGCGACGCGCAGGCGGCGTGAAAATCGGGGCGTCATCGGTCGGCGGGGTAAAGGTTGGGACATCATCGGCCGATGGGGTAATGGTCGGAATTGTGTCAGGGGTCTGCAAGCGTGCTCCGCACTTTGTGCAGAACGAATCTCCGTCGTCCTGCTGAGCACCACATTTGGGGCAGATACTCATAGTATTACACCTCCATTAAAATTTTACTTTTCCATAATTGTCGAGTGACTGCGCCAGCTTTTCAAGTTTTGGCGCTGCTGCGTTTAGGGTTGCCATTGGGGATTGAGTCAATTGCGCTATCTTTTTCATAAGCGACTGATATTGCTTGCCCTGTGCATCATCCCAGTTAGCGCTCGAACGCATTGCTCCCTTCACATTCTGCTGGATCCCTTGAATAGAGGTTACAGTTTTTTGAAGAGTGCTTTTCATATCACGAACGACTTCGGGGGACGACTTAATCGCCATTTGTCTATGCCTCCTTTCACTTAATGCTTGTTTGCTCGTACTCCGCTATGGCTTGCTGAAGCGCAGTGAGCGATTTTACGCATTCTTCTAACTGCTTTATCGGCTTCGATAATGCAGTAGTGCACTCACGCACAATTCCGCCAAGCTGTTGGTACTTGCTGTCCTTCCAAGAAGTCCCCGCAGCTTGGTACTTCTTGTTCAGATCATCTGACGCCTTGTTAAATTGCTGAATGGATTGTTGGCAAAGCGATATTGCACTTGTTACCGCCGCCACTTCTACTGATACACCGGACATTGAAACTCCCTCCTTTGAAATAAATCAGAATTAGAAACGCAAGTCTACTGGCCCACGAGAAACCGAGGGGATTTCTTCCATTCCGGCCTCATAAGCTTCTTGATTTTCGCTATAATCCATTGCATTTGGTATATCTATATCGTCGTCAGGAATTGTATCTAAAAGATCCTCCGCATTATAAGCTGCTTCTCTGATGGCGTTCGCTTCGGCGGTGCCGCCGTAATGGCCAAAACTTCTATTGATGATTGTAGGAATCAAATCCATGGTGTATGTGTCATTACGCTCATGCCAAGTCAAGGGAGGATCGTGGCTCGTTCGGAAATCCCGTATCTCTTGAATGGAAACACCAAGCTGTGCGGCCAAGGCACGATCTGCTTGAGAGTAGTTTCCGACGATTCCACCAAGCTCCGAATTTATATTCTCTCGTGCCCTTGCGCCGCCCTGCATATTGCCAATTTCTACTGTATAAACAGCAAATGGAGAAAAATCGGGCATTGCATTTTGATAAACAACACCTCGTAGGCCGTAAGTAGCCAATACTGCATTAGCCTCATCGTTTGTTGTAGTACACAATCCCTCGCCACGTACACCACTTTCCCATCTGGTAATATCCCGTGGGGTTCGGTTGAGACGTTGCTCATAGCTGCTGAATGCTGTTCCAGCTGTTACGTTGCTTGCCGTTAAGTTTGTTCTTTCATATTCTTCAATAGCGGCAATGCATTTTTCAATACCAGCGGTGTGCGTACTGCCGGTAGTCAAAACTGTCTGCTTGTATTGCTGTGCAACGCCCAAAAATCTAGCGACGCAGGATTCTGCGGCGACTCCGGCGCGTTTCATTTGATCACATTTTTCACCGGCATGGGCAAAATCGCTTTTTGTCTTTGCTAAGGCAGTGTCAAGCCTTGCCTTGTCATTGCGTAGCTTGGCATTTTGTGTGTTCAAACTGCTTTCTTGGTTTTTTAGAGATGTAAGCTGTTCACGCAACTGGTGCTGCTGCCGTTCGCAACTCTGAATTTGACTTTCAATAGTCTGAATTTGTGCGCTGGTATCATTGCTGCTGTCACTGGATGAGCTTTGAGATTGAAGCTGCTGCTTTTGCGTTCTCAGCTTGGCAATCTGATTCTCTAGATTGCACATACGTGAGGACGCATTTTCAATCTGCCCCCTCAGTGTATTGATTCGGTTGTTATTGTCTATTATTTGCATTTGGCATTGTTCAACACTAGAAGTTAGCTGCGTAGCTTTGTCTTTCAGTGTCCTAACAACAGCTTCTTGTTTTTTTACGGAAGTGCGCATGCTTGTAACGACATCTTCCGCATGAGACTTCATGTGGCTGGTCGAAGTCTCGACACTTGTTTGGAAGTCCTTTAAAGATGCTTTTATTTTTTGTAGCGAATCCCTTGTTACTGATACGTTGCCCATATAATTACTCGCTTTCTACCTGCTGAAAACGTTTTATGGCAGACTCACATTCCGAAGCAGAGACAACAAGCTGCTTTGATGACGATGCAAGCGATTTTATTGAGCCAAATAGCTTTTGAAACTGTGTATCATTCCAGTCAATTCCGCACTTGTTGACAGAATCACTTAATTTTCTAACCGCAAGCTGAATAGAATCGATATCTTTTTTGAGCGCACCACTCTGTTCCATTTCATTACCTCTCATTGCTGCTTGCTGAGAATTATCATATTGATTTCCCGATGCAGCTCTTTGTATTGCCTGATTGCCTCTACCTCATCCCCCCAAAGCACATAGTTCGTCGCAACTGATATGAATAGGTGGACAAAGGGACAGAGAGTATCGTAATTACAATTCAGCCTATCTGCCAGCACTTTTCCATAGCTGTCATAGGCGGAGGACAGCTCAGCTGTTGCAGCTTTAAGCTGCGCACCATATTGGGGACTAACCAGGACCTGATATACCAGCCTAAGATGATCTGTGTAGGTTGCGATTACTCGCGGAAAATGTGCAAAGAGCGTGTCCAAGTCATTTAAATAGCCATACGCTTGCGTAAACAAATCATCTATGATGGTTTTCAGCCCATGAAGTGTTGCAGCCAAAACGATCTCATCTTTGTTATGAAACCAGTAATATAGGCTGCTTGAATTCAAACCCGACGCGGTACTAAAAGATCTGATAGAGGTGTTCTCAAGGCCGTTGGAAACCAAACAATCAAAGCATTTTTTGAGCACTTCATTTCGATCAAATTTGCGTTCGGATGCCTGTTTCATTGGATAGTTGCTCCTTCTTAACATTTGCGGATGGAGCGTTCATTACACAAACGTCAAAATAAAATGCGCACATTTACTGACCACTCAATTGTCTGTTTTTCTTGAGAGCAACGAGTGGCAGTTAAAGTACACTTTATCTGCCGCCTCACCATTGCAATTCTTTGGCAACTGTTGTACAATAAAACAGCAGGAAATCTGTCGTTTTTTCTGTGAATCTAAGATGGCAAGGCTTCTTTCACAAGCGGCAGATAAAGTGTACTTTTTTGCAAAAAGTGGAGTTTTAGCTTGTTGCCCATAATTTGAATGTGCCATGGGCGATTCCAAGCTTCTGAGATGCAGCTCTCGCAGACACTTCTCCACGTTCCCATGCGGCCTTCAGTTCATAAAACTCTGCTGTTCTTTCTTTTGGCTCGCGGCCAAAACGCACACCCCGCGCTTTGGCCGCAGCAATCCCCTCGGCCTGACGCTGGTGGATGAAAGTCCGCTCTGTTTCTGCGACATAGCTAAGAAGCTGTAAGACAATGTCAGCAATTAGCACCCCAGTCAAGTCGCGCCCCTGCCGCGTGTCAAGAAGGGGCATATCCAAAACGACAATGGCAATTTGCCTTTCTTTTGTGAGATATCGCCATTGTTCCAAAATCTCATCATAGTTACGTCCAAGCCGGTCGATGCTCTTAATCACAAGAGTGTCGCCCGGCTTTAGCTTACTTATGAGTTGTATATAGCCGGGACGCTCAAAATTTTTTCCAGATTGTTTGTCTAAGATAATATTCTCATTTTGAATTCCAAATTCGCTCATGGCGATATATTGCCGATCCTCGTTTTGCTCCTTAGATGACACTCTAATGTAGCCGTATTGCATTGATAGTTCCATGTAGTATTCCTCCATAATCAAGTCGTCTGTTTTCACAGCACCTACCATTATGAAAGAAAATCCTGCCAATGGCCGATTTTTATCTGTTACCTATGCCTTTCCAAATTTTTATCTGCAATATTGATTATTGCAATGCATTTCACTGTGGGGGCAGATTCATAGAATTGCGAATATTTTAAGTATGCTCAAAGTTCGCATAATCTCTTTGCTGACCATATGCACAGCTTATTTGCTCGATTCACAGATTGTATTGACAATGATTGCTGTGCAGTACAATCAGCACGGCAATTTGCAGCTTTTATTATACATAATTTTAACTATTACTGCAATATGCCATTTTAGTTTGTTTATTAAAAAACGCCATCAGATAAAATAATCGTGAATGGCGGTGACGGGAATGATTCCAAAGGAAGTTGACTACGCAAGAATTGGACAACGAATTCGTAGTCTTCGACAATCAAAAAACATGACGCAAGCCGAACTTAGCGCATTAGTAGATTGTTCTAATAACTATTTAAGTCATATAGAAACAGCACAATGTAAGGTTTCACTCTCAATGCTCCTGAAGCTGTCCTATGCTCTGGGAGAGAGCATAGAGTATTTTCTACTCGATACGCCGTATGCTTGCGCTGAGACGATCATCAATAGGGAAATATCAAAAAAGCTGGCAAAATGCAGTCCGTTTACGTTGAATGCTGCCTCTAAGATGATTGACATACTGCTCGAGCAGCAGGACAGCTTGTCTGCTGAGTGAGTTTCTTAATGATTGCAACGATTGAAAGCACATCCTTTTGAAACTCTTTTGGCAATAGAATATTTCAGAAGAACTCTTGTTGAGACCAAAGTGCTTAAGACAAGAGTTCTTTTGCTTTTGTATTATCGACTCAACACCCCGACATATCAAACTTCGATGCAGGTGTATTCAATTTTCAGCGTGTCCGGATGGATCATCAGTAGCGGCTTGCCAAGCTCCCGCGCATAGGCAATCGCCTTATCTGCATCATCCCCACGCGCGGATGTAGGGTCATAGACAGCCAGCACCATATCAGACTGCCGGATAATTCCGCGGTAGGCTTCAAGCTGTGCATCCGGCTGTTTATGGAGACCAACAGCCGTCATGTGTGAGCATTTTATCAGCATATCGAAGTAGCGTTCGCGCAGCTCCGGTGTCCACTTTGTTGCCTGCTCCTCGTATGGCGTAACACAAAACAGCATCAGTTCCGGATCATTGTCGCGCAGAACGTTAATGAGTTCGGCGGCGTAAAGCCCCACGCCGTAGTCGCAGGCCACGGAAAAATGCGTCACTCCCTGCTGCCGCAGCACCATGATCTGCTGGGCCAACTCCATCTTCATATCGTGACACTCCGCAGCTTCTTCATCAAATCCCCATGCAAACCGCATGGGATTGTGTCCGAGGATCGCGCAGCTTTTCGTTCCGCACATCTTGAATCACCTCACATGTAGTCTAATGGCTTATATTTCGTATTCTATCAGTCGCTATTTTCTACGTCAAGAAAAATGTAAGCTTATAGGGAACGAATTTGCCTCAATCAGCATACAGGTGGGGAGAATCAGATGGATAAAAAGTTGCTGGGAAAACGAATCAACACCGCGCGAAAGGATAGGGGCTGGACAAGTGAACGGCTGTCCGAAGCCTGCAACATCAATGCGACATATCTCAGGCAAATAGAGTCTGGCGCAAAAACACCCAGCCTGCAGGTTTTCGTAACGCTTTGCAGCACGTTGAATGTTTCCCCAACATATTTGCTTGCGGACAACCTGAACCTGACAGAATCGCAGGATTTGGATTCCCTGCTTGCTCTTTGCCGCTCGGCCACACCAAAACAGATGAACATGATCGTCGCAATGGTCCGCAGCGCGCTTGAATCGGTCGAATAGTTTTTTCAAGCCCCTTGCTGTTTGGCTTTAAGCTGCCATATCATGCGCGACCAGAGCGGTGTAATAGCTGTTCATCGTGCTCGGCGCGTTGAACAGCGCAGTCAGCAGATATTGCCGGATGTTGCGAATCCGCGTTGTATTTTGCTTCAGGCAGTCCGTGACGAAACGAATATGTTCGCTGTTCAGCTTCAGCAGCTTTGACCGCACGACCTCGGCTGGATAATCGTTGCCTGCAACGCGGATTCGGCTGCGCGTGCTGCAAACTGTCTCCTGCACCAGGTCGACGATCTCGTCAAGCTGCTCCCGGTCAACGTGAGGATCGCTTGCCAGAACATCGTAGTCGATGTTCTCCAGAATCAATTCCCGGTAGAGTTCAAACGATTCCTTCGCTTCCGTTCGCTTCTGCGTGGGAGCGTCCGGAAAACCGGAAGGGAAAGGAATCGAATCGGTAATTGATAAGTCTGTACTTTGTCTTTTTCTTTTCTTAGTATTCTTAGTATTTAATTGCGTTGGATTTTCCAACGTAGGCAAATCCAACATAGGCTTTTCCAATGTTGGGTTATCCAACGCAGGCTTTTCCTGCGTAGGTTCTTCCGGCGTTGGCTCCGCGTGCGGCTGC